>OHAU01000074.1_pt1 | contig 125111 bp, 112 predicted proteins | sample 1577181 | NCBI WGS metagenome assembly OHAU01 (sample SAMEA3541472, study PRJEB24748) | human gut metagenome | biome: human gut; feature: human-associated habitat; material: faeces | place: China | collected 2012
AAGGGGCTTGGGGGCGCTGCCCTCAACAAGCAGACGGCAGGAAATGTGAGTGTGTATTAACACTCGCATTGCTTGCCGGATTTGTGTGTGGCTATCCACACGCATTGCTTGCCTGTATCTAAAACAACCGAAACGGCCCTTGTGCCGCTGCGGAAAATCAACTGAAATTCAAGTATTGGGAGGTAACGAGTATGAGAAAGATTTTGTCCTGTGAGTTCAACCCGGACACTGCCTGCGTGGAGCTGTGCATGGAAGATGGAACCCTGTTGTCCATCGACTGCACCGCCGTGGAGAACGAGGTAGCGAACAGTATGTACCAGCGGTCAGAACTGGACTGGCTGATCTATAATGATCCGCTGTCCTATGCCGAACTGATTTTGAATGGTGAGCTGAGCAAATACCTGAAAAACATAACGATCCATAAGTCGGCAATAGACTGACTTTTATTGTCAGATATACGCTATAAGCGCGGGAGTGCTACTTGATTATCAACATATTCTTGATATATATCAAGAATATGTTGGATTTTAGAAGATATATGTGTTACAATAACTTATGCATACAAGGAGGGAGCGTTATGGCTGTAGATTACTCTAATCTTTGGAAGTTGTTAATTGATAAACATATGAATAAATCTCAGTTGCGGGAAGCGGCGAAAATCAGCACAAACGCAATTGCTAAATTAGGAAGAAATGAATCAGTTTCACTTGATACTTTGGAGAAGATTTGCTGTGCTTTGTCTTGTTCCATAGAAGATATCATGACATTCACGGTCGAATCATCCAAAGGAGAATCAAAATGAATGCTTTAATTAGAGAAAAAGGCGGAACTTTTTCGCTGAACAAAAATGAACCTATACATAGATGGTATTCTTATATAGAAGGATACTCATCCTGTTTAATTGCTGAAGAACTTAAGATGCTTCTTTCATTGCAACCAGATATCAAAACCATTTATGATCCTTTTTGCGGGACAGGTACGACTTCTCTTGTTGCAGCAACTCACGGTATAAAATCTTTTTATAGCGAATCAAATCCTTTCATGCAATCAGTCATTGAGACAAAAATCAATTGTGTGCGAAATCTTGATCAAGATACTGTAATCCCTAAATTGATTGAATATCTTACTTTAATCAATACCATCAGGGTTGAAAATCACTCATCTTGGAACGGCTTTGAAAAATTCTTTGGAGAAAAGCAGTTAAATGAATTGTTGACCATAAAAGGACTCATTTTCAAAGAAGATAATGAATCAGTAAAAAACATCCTTGCTTTAGCGTTGAGTTCCATCGTTGTTAAAGTTTCAAAAATGATCAGACGAGGCGATCTTCGCTATGCTACAGAAAAGGAATACCGTGAAGAAAATGTGTTGGAGTGTTTTGCTGATAAGGTAAATGAAATAATTTTTGATATTCAACATCATAAATCTATTATCAAATGTGGAACAGTAAAAGTTAGCGATGATGCCCGTGATAATGACTATGTTAATGCTTTTGATTGCGTTATCACCTCGCCCCCATATCTTAATGGAACAAATTACATTCGCAACACAAAGTTGGAACTTAAATTGAATGATTTTATAACGAGCGAAAGTGATTTACCCCGCTTTCATTCAAAAGGTATCATAGCAGGAATCAACAACGTTTCAAAACGAACAGTAATAGATACGATTTTGCCAGTAGTAGAGCCATATTTGGAACAGTTACAACCGGTTTCTTACGATGATCGAATTCCCAAAATGGTTGCAGGATATTTCAGAGATATGGATACGGTTATTCAAAAACTAAGCAAATCCGTCAAGCCTGGTGGCCTATTTACAATGGATATTGGGGATTCTCAATTTGCCGGGGTACACATTCCGACGCATCAGATCCTTTCAAACATTTGCGTCCAGTATGGGTTCTCCTTATATGATGAAGAAATATTACGTAAAAGACGTTCCAAGAATGGCATGATCTTAACACAAAGATTGTTGAGATACAGATTGGAGAAATGATGGATATAGCGTTTAGAAAAAAAGCAGAAGAATTCGTTTCCTGTCTGCCATATAAGCAAACTCCCTACGGGAATAGAAACTGGGGACACCCCTGGCACTCACTTTGTTCTTATCACGGGAAATTGAAACCAGCGATAGCCCATTGGCTTATTTCTGAATTTACAAGCGAAGGTGATGTGGTTTTAGATCCTTTATGTGGAGTGGGTACTATTCCTTTTGAAGCTTGTCTGCAAGGGCGAGTTGGGATAGGAAATGATTTAAGCGAGTTGGCGTATGTTGTTACCAAAGCCAAAGTTGAAAAGCCTAATTATAGTGGTGTGGAAGATGTTATATGTCAACTAGATGATTACATTAAAAACAACAAAGGTAGCAAATCTATCACAGAATATGAGGATTTCGGATTCAACGGGAAACTTCCACAATATTTCGAGCATGAGACATATAAAGAAATTTTGTGCGCAAGGGATTTTTTCCTTAACAGATTTTCTTCAATTTCGCCCGAAGAAGCAATGGTTTTTTCCGCGCTTTTACACGTGTTACATGGAAATAGGCCCTATGCGCTTTCACGGCATTCACATCCATTAACACCGTATGCGCCTACGGGGGAATTCGAGTATAAAAGTGTAATTGAAAAGGTTGTTCAGAAAGTTAATGCTAGCTATGCAAAACTTGAACAGTCTCAAATAACGCGAGGCCGTGCTGTATATGGTGATTACAAAGATCTAGCAGCTAAAAATATCAAAGCAGATTTTATAATCTGTTCACCTCCTTTTGCAGACTCTATTCGGTTTTATATGCAAAATTGGATGCGGCTTTGGCTTTGTGGATGGGAGCCGAAAGATTATAAAAAAGCTGACGAAAAATTCTTAGATAAGCTACAAGAAAAAAACTTCGATCTTTATTACAGTTTCTTTGAAATGTGTGCTGATGTTTTAAATGACAATGCAAAGGTAATTTTGCATCTTGGTAAAACTAAAACCACAGATATGGGTGCTGAGCTTTCAAAGCGTGCAGGATCTTGGTTTGATCTTGTTTATCTGGCTGGAGAAGATGTCAGAACGATCGAAAAGCACGGTATCAAAGATAAAGGAGTAACTGTAGAGCATCAGTATTTGTTCCTACAAAAAAAATGAGGTGGGATTAATGCCCGCCTCATTTGTAGAGTTCATTTTATGAGTGAATTTGCATAGGTAATCCAGGACTCTGATAGAGCAGTCGCATACTTGAAGAAATCGATTCCTGTATCAGCAAGGATGCGATTTCTCAATTTGCATACTTCGTCCATATGTCCAGAATTTTTCACAAGCAGTGCATCGACATCAGCTGGATTTTGCAATCTCCTAAGAGCTTCTGGATTATATTGTGGTTCTCCGGCCAGCAAATGATAGTCAAAGCCAGTATGTACAGCTAATTGGTGCAGTTTAGCATCAGTATAAAATTCAGAAGGCCATTTGCCGGTCTTATTGCCATTGCAAACACGACAGAGCAAGGTTCCAGAGTCAGTTGTTGCAGGCCACAAATAGTAGACTGGCAATGTATGATCTATCGGTTTTTCCTTGTTGGAAGTTACGCCACTCAAATCCTCTCCGCAATTGAAACATCTAAGACCATATTTTCGTTCAATTGCCTTGCGGCTCACACGAGTTGTGCCAGCAACCTCAATTAAGAGACGGCGTTTCTGAGAAGATTCAAAGTGCTGATCAGAAGTTCTGGTTCCGTTTTTAATAGCGTTATAATTTGTTTTGCACATTATACACTCACCCTGTCTTCCAGATTTCAGGACAGCGTGTTTGTGGAAGCACTCAATAGGTTTAAGGGTATTGCAAATTAAACAGTACTTATACAGTGGAGCATTTTCTATGTATTCATCATGAGAGACGACAAACTCTCCTTCTTGCACAGAAACAGCCTCTCCATTATCATTATTAACATCCATAGAAAAATCAAACAAGTGTTGCTCTCCACCAGAATAATGTTCATATCCACATTTGGGGCAAATAATAGAATAATCTTCGTCGATATCATCTTTTTTGACAGTGATCATCTCCGTACAATCGGGATTGAGACATTGAAATACTTTATAAAGAGTTTGTCCATCAACATGATGTGGGCGATACTGACCTATTTTATTTAAGTTGCTATATATTTTCCTTCGTGCCATGCTTATTCCTCCAGAAATAGCTTATATGTTTCAATTTCAAGTGCATCAGCTATACGTTGAATGTTTTCAAGTGATATACTTCTACGATGGCACTCGATTGCGCTAATATATGTTCGGTGAAGACCACATTTCTCTGCAAAGGCCTCTTGGGAGATCCCCAGGGTCTGCCGATAACGCTTCACGTTGTCTCCAAAAACCTTTACAATATCCATACTTGCAAACCTCCAACATAAATGGTACAATAATGAATACAATAAGTCGACATACAATAAGTCACTTTGATGAATTTTTGCTCAAGAAACAGACTTGATATTTGATATAGATGTAGAGGAGAGATTGTGCTATGTCAGAAGGCCTTGTTTACATTCTTACTAACCCATGCCTTGAAGGATGGGTTAAGATTGGCATGACGGGACGTAACGACATCGAGAGAAGATTACAGGAACTCAATGCGCCGACCAATATTCCGCTTTCATTTCGGTGCTACGCCGTTTATGAGGTGGAGAACCCGGCAATGGTTGAAGAAAATATACATAGCATTATTGACCAAGTGGATGACTCTCTCCATGCCCGGGAGCAGCTCGACAACGGTAGAATGCGTGAGCGGGAATTTTTCAAGATTTCCCCTGAAAGGGCTTATCGTATTTTTAAGAATATAGCGGCTCTGAGAGGTGATCAGGACAAGTTGAAGCTGTATGTGCCTACCGAGGGACAGGCGCAGGAGCAAGAACTTGCTGAGAGAAGAACAAAGCGTTCAAATAATTCTTTCACTTTACTGCACATCAATGTGGGTGAGGAAATTTCCTTTCTTTACGATGAGTCCATCATTGCACGGGTGCTTGACAGGAAAAATCAGGTAGAGTTTGAGGGGGAAAGATATTCTGTCACTGGGCTTGCTGGTAAGCTTCTTACAGAGCGATATGGTTGGTCCGATAATGTCCATGTGAATGGATGGCGGTATTTTACAAAAGATGGAGTCACCCTCAGTGATTTGCGCGATAATATTGAAAGTGCAGATTCTGAGGATGAATGAATCCGTTTTTCTGGCAACACTATGGCAACAAAAGATCAGATAGCCTCTACTATCTGAATAATGAAAAGAATACCAATAATCTGAGCTAAATCCCATAAGCAAATCTGTTTAGAAAACTTCTGACAGGAGCGAGTGGGAATAATCTTCTCTGGCTAACACCTTGAAAACGCAAAAAAATTTTTGCAACACGTTAGTAATTTTCGAATACGAAACATCCTAAAAAATTGGCCGCCAACTCGCTTGCCCATTCCGAGTTGGCGGCTTCTTTTTGTGTTAATGTGTATACACACAGTCAAATTATTATACAGACGAGTGAGATCCCGTCAAGATTTATGCGCAAAATTATTTGCAGACTCGATAAGGTACAATAAGTTGCGCAAACTAAAAAGATAGCGTATATCAAGTTCGCAAAAGCAAATAGGCAATAGCCAAGCCATCAGGGCTCCTGTAAAATGATAGTTGTCGAAAAAATCATGATGTAAAGGAGAAACCCTAATGGCTCACAAAAAGAATACCACAAATCTGACAGAATTGCTACTGCAATGTGTGACGCGGTCATCCAGGCTGGGATTGCTGCACTATGCTGTTATGAGAATGCAATATATATATTGAAGAAAAAGTACAGCAGTTTGCAAAGCTAACAGCGGGCCTATCCCGAATTCTGTGTAACCACCAAAAAGCGGTGTAAAATAGAACTTATATTTCAAGGCGGGAGCGGCGTTGGCTGCGCCCGCCTTGTTTACAACATAACGCCAACGGGGGCGAAAGTCAAGGGGCACCCTCGTCCATTGGAGTCTCGTCGACGGCGCAGCGCTCCTTGACCTCCGAGCCGGATTGTCAATTGGGCATCCGATCCTCGAAGTAGATTGCCAGCTGGGCATGAATCATGCTCCAGTCCTGTTTGCGGCCGCTCCACTTTTTCGTGATGTCGATCATCGCCAGATACAGCATTTTGAAAAGGCTGTCATCGGTCGGAAACACGGATTTCGACTTGGTTACCTTCCTGAGCTGACGGTTAAAGCCTTCAATCGTGTTGGTCGTATAGATCAGCCGCCGAAGTTCTTGAGGAAACTTAAAATAAGTACTGATTCTTGTAGGAGACATATTTGCTGGAATTTCGAAGCTGATGGATGATGCAGTTCTGGATTTCCGTCTTGGGATAGACCGCCTCGATCGCTGCAGAAAAACCGGTCAAATTATCCGTACAGGCAATGAAAATATCCTCGATACCCCGATTTTTCAGGCTGTTCAGTACGGTAGCCCAGAATTTCGCACTTTCGTTCTCACCAACCCACATACCGAGAACATCCTTGTGCCCGTCCAGATCAATGCCGATCGCGATATAAACGGCCTTCTTTACAATCTGGCCTTCGCTGCGGACATGGTAGTGAATCGCATCCAGAAAAACAACTGCATCAATGGACTCCAGCGGCCTCTGCTGCCACTCTTTCGCTGCGGGAAGGATTTTATCTGTGATACGGCTTACCGTGGTATCAGAGACATCTACGCCGTAGATATCCTGAATATGCGCTTCAATGTCACCGGTGGTCATGTCTTTGGCGTACATGGACAGAATCTTCTCCTCGATGTCCTGGCTGATGCTGGTCTGATTTTTCCGCAGCACCTTGGGGTCAAATTCGCTCTTGCGATCCCGCGGCACAGATACCTCTATATCGCCAAAACTGGTGCGCAGGGTTTTGCTGCTGTGCCCGTTCCGGCTGTTATCCGTGTTCTTGTTCTTGTAGTCATACCGGTTGTAGCCCAGCTGATCGTCCAGCTCGGCCTCCAGACCGTTTTCCATGAACTCCGCGATAGTGTCCTTGAACAGTTCCTGAATGTCATCCATGCTGCCTACATTCGCCAACTACAGCAGCTCACGAATTTTTTCGCGACGTGTGTTTTCTTCTGGGGTTCTTTTCCTTCTTGCCATTGGGATTACCTCCGTCATCCTGCTTCTATTCTACACCTTGTTGGAGGTTTACACAAAGTTTGGGATGGAGTCACAGCAGCGGATAAAAATTGGCAGTTCCGCCTAAATTTTAGGCAGCACTACCAATTTTTACTTTGCGATTTCGGTGATACTGCCAGATGCTCTGTGCTTGACATTAACCGATCCGTTGCGTTATAATTTTTATACGAAGTTATTTTAGCCGAATCGGGGGCGTAGCTCAGCTGGGAGAGCGTTTGACTGGCAGTCAAGAGGTCATGGGTTCGATCCCCACCGTCTCCACCATACAAAACAGGGACAAGAGATTTTACCTCTTGTCCCTGTTTTGTTCTATCTTACCCGGAAATACCAAACAGCTGTCTGCCGTTTTCGGTTGTAATCCGTTCAACCTCTGCGGCACTTATGCCCTTGATTTCCGCGATAGTTTCAGCCATGCGATGCACATACAGCGAGGAATTACGGCGGCCGCGAAACGGCTCGGGTGCCATGTAGGGCGAATCGGTCTCGATCATCAGTCGCTCAATCGGCACTTCACGAATGACTTCCTTCGCCTTTTTGGCATTTTTGAATGTGATAACACCGGTGAATGACAGATAATAGCCGAGTTTCAGCAGTTCGCGTGCCATTTCGACGTGACCGGCATAGCAGTGGTACACGCCGATCACATCCGTATACCGACGGGTGATCTCCATGCTGTCGGCGTGCGCATCGCGGTCATGCACGATGACAGGGAGGTGCAGTGCACGCGCCAGCTCCATTTGGCGGGCAAATACAACCTGCTGCCGCGCACGCGCACGCTCGTCTTTTTCCCAGTAATAGTCAAGACCAATTTCGCCGATGGCGCGAACCTTGTTTTCATTCTGTGCCAGTGCGCGGATGGTCTCCAGGTCAGCCTCCCAGCCGTCCTCGATGTTCTCCGGGTGAATGCCGACCGCCGCATATACAAATGGATATTTATTCGCGTAGCTGACTGCCTTGCGCGAGCTTTCCACATCACAGCCGGGATTGAGAATCAGGCCGACATTGTTCTCGGGCATGGAAGCCAGCAGTGTATCGCGGTCCTCGTCGAACCGTTCATCGTCATAGTGTGCATGTGTATCAAAAAGCATAGTAAACCTTCCTCAAATCCAGCCGAAATGCCTGCAGGCGTTCCAAAGTCCATCCTTATCCACGTCGGTTGTGATGTAATCCGCTTTCTCCTTGAGCGCGGCGCGGGCATTGCCCATCGCAATAGACAGCCATCCCTGACCGAACATGCAGATGTCGTTCATGCCGTCGCCAAACACCACAATATCCTCATCCGGAATGGATAAAAGCTGCTGAAAATAGCGAATACCTCGCTGTTTTTCCTTCGGCTCAACGAAAATCACATGGGGATTGTACCGCACAAGCGGCAGACCGCCCGCGTCAATATGATTCTCCTCATCAGGCGTGCAGACGTAGTAAACCTTGTACAGATGCTCCAGCCTGTGATAATCAAAATGCGGGTCCCACAGAACAGGGAAGTAGTTCTCCGGTGCATACGGAAGATAATTTTTATCCGTTGTTACGCATAGTTTCTCATTCTCCGGCGACACCGCCCACGGAATACCGGCCTGCTCGAGCCGCTCGATCAGCGCAATGCAGTCGGCCGCCGGCAGCGACTCCATCTCGACAATTTCGCCGTTGTGCGTTACGCTCCAGCCGCCGTCCGCTACAATGTCCGTGAAGCCGTAGCGCGCGGCAACGGCTGCTGCAGATGCCTGCAGCCGTCCGGTCGCAATGGCGGTAAAGTGGCCGTTCGCACGAAGCTGCGCCAGTGCCTTTACTGCGCTTTCCGGCATCATGGTGGTGAGGCCGGTGGAAAGCGTGCCATCAATATCAAAAAAGAAGTATTTTTTGTGCATGTAAAACCCTCAATAACAGAGTGAAGAGTGGAGAGTGCAGAGAACATAAATCTCCACTCTTCACTCTCCACTCTGTTCTTAAGGCAACACCGCATAATTAAAGCGGCGGTGCTGTGCGGAAATTTTGTGTCCTGACTTTGTTGCAGTTTCACGGTAATACATCAAGTATTACCGCAAAACTGTGCCTCGTCAGTACGCAAAATTTACTCGTAAATCACTCTTGTTCAATTATGCGGTATTGCCTTAACTCTTTTGCTTAAAATATATCACAGAATCATAAACAGCGTGCCTGCCGCAATCAGAATGCCGCCGATCACGCCCTTGACCGTTACGGTCTCGTGCAGGACAACAAACGCCAGAATCATCGTGATAACAACGCTCAGCTTGTCGATCGGAGCCACACGGCTAGCCTCTCCCATCTGCAGTGCCTTGTAGTAAAACAGCCACGAGCCACCGGTCGCCAGTCCGGACAGGGTAAGGAATACCCAGCTTTTGGTGCCGATTGCGCTTACGCCGCCCTGTTTTCCCAGCAGGAAGACCATGCCCCATGCCATCACGAGCACCACAGCGGTTCGGATAGCAGTAGCAAGCGTGCTGTCCACGTTTTCCACGCCGATTTTGGCTAAAATCGTTGTCAGTGCGGCAAATACCGCAGAGAGCAGCGCATAAATGATCCACATTGCATTTCGCCCTCTTGTCATAATTTTCGCTTCCTAAATTGTTGATTGTAGTGTGTGCGAAATTATACATGGGATAACACATCTGTTAACCCATTCGTACGGCGGGCTGCCCTCAGCCCGCCGTTGCAACCGAGTGTTCCCGTTTATGTGCGGCGGGGTGAGGGCACCCCGCCCTGCGGAATCCGTTGTAAAGTGTGTTTATTTTAGCACAGTTTAGCGCCAGCCGGAATGCTGTCGTCCAGCATGAGCAGGTTGAGCTTTTCGTCCTTTTCGGCGGAGAGCAGCATGCCGTTGGACTCCTGACCCATCATCTTGCGCGGCGGCAGGTTGGTAACGGCGACGACCGTCTTGCCGACCAGCTCCTCCGGCTTGTAATACTTGGCAATACCGGACAGAATCTGACGCGGCGTTCCCGAGCCGTCATCCAGCTGGAACTTGAGCAGCTTGCTGCTCTTTTTGACGTTCTCGCATGCGAGTACCTTGCAGACCGTCATATCGACCTTGCAGAAATCGTCAAACGGGATATCCGGCAGGAACTCAACTGCAGGCTTCTGCTCTGCCTCGGCAGTCTTCTTTTCCTCCTCGATCTCAGCGAGCTTCTTCGGAATGTCGATGCGCTCGAACAGGATGGAGGCTTCGCCGACCGGCTGACCCGGCTGCATGCCGTCAAACGAGGTCAGGCTCTCGACACCCTTGTTTTCAACACCCAGCTGTGCGAAAATCTTGTCGGCGGTGTCCGGCAGATACGGCTTCAGTTCAACAGCGGCAAAGCGGATCGCTTCGAGCAGGTTGTACAGCACCGTGCCCAGACGCGCCTGCTTGCTCTCGTCCTTGGCGAGCGCCCACGGCATGGTCTCGTCGATATACTTGTTGGAGCGGCGCAGCAGTGCAAATACCTCGTCGATGGCGTCTGCAACGTGCAGGGTGTCCATCTTCTTCTCAACAGCTGCCGGCAGACCGAGTGCGACTGCCTTCAGTTCGTCATCAAGCGCTTCCGGTGCGGTCGGCGACGGAACAATGCCGCCGAAATACTTCTTGGTCATGGCAATCGTGCGGTTGACCAGATTGCCGAGCACATTTGCCAGATCAGAGTTAATGCGTTCGCAGATCAGCTCGTAGGAGAGCACACCGTCATTTGCGAACGGCATCTCGTGCAGAACGTAGTAGCGGATGGCATCCACACCGAACAGGCGAACCAGATCGTCCGCATAGATAACGTTGCCGAGCGATTTGGACATCTTGCCGTCGCCGACCAGCAGCCACGGATGACCGAATACCTGCTTGGGCAGCGGCTCGCCGAGCGCCATCAGGAAGATAGGCCAGTAAATCGTGTGGAAGCGAATGATATCCTTGCCGATCAGGTGCACGTCCGCCGGCCAGAACTTCTTGTAGTGCTCATCGTGGTTGCCGTCCGGATCGTAGCCGCAGAAGGTGATATAGTTGGTAAGCGCATCCAGCCAAACGTAAACAACATGGCCCGGGTCAAAGTCTACCGGAATACCCCAGCTGAACGAGGTGCGGGAAACACACAGGTCCTGAAGTCCCGGCTTGAGGAAGTTGTTTACCATCTCGTTCTTGCGGCTCTCCGGCTGAATGAACTCGGGGTGCTCCTCGATGTGCTTCATCAGGCGGTCGGCGTACTTGCTCATGCGGAAGAAGTATGCCTCCTCCTCAGCGTCTACACACGGGCGGCCGCAGTCCGGGCAGCAGCCGTCCTTCAGCTGGCTTTCGGTCCAGAAGGACTCACACGGCTTGCAGTATTTGCCCTTGTACGCACCCTTGTAAATATCGCCCTGATCATAAAGCTTTTTGAAGATCTTCTGCACTTTTTTCTCATGCATCGGGTCGGTGGTGCGGATGAATTTGTCATAGGTGGTGTTCATCAGATCCCAGATGGTCTTAACCTCACCGGCAACCTTATCAACGTGCTGCTGCGGCGTAATGCCGGCTGCCTCGGCCTTCTCCTGAATCTTCTGACCATGCTCGTCCGTACCGGTCTGGAAGTAAACATCGTAACCGGTCATGCGCTTGTAGCGTGCGATAGCGTCGGCCAGCACGATCTCGTAGGTGTTGCCGATGTGCGGCTTCGCCGAGGTATAGGCGATCGCCGTCGAGATATAATAGGGTTTCTTGTCCATTCGTGTATTCTCTCCTTACATATATAAATATGTTTTATGCGTAACAGCGGGGAACAGGGAACAAAAAATCCTCCGTTCCTGCAATGGCCTGTATTTTGCCACTGCAAGGACGGAGGACAAACCTTCCGTGTTACCACCTTGCTTTACGCCTTCCTCGCGGAAAGGCGCCTCAGCGGGTAGGATGCTACCCATCGTCCTCGATAACGGCAGGACCTTGCCGCCGCAGCCTTGCCTACTATTATAAAGCAGGTTCGGTGCGAAGCTCCAAGACCATGTTCGGCAGTGCCCTCTGCGCTCCGCTTTCACCGCCCGGAACTCGCTTTGACGTACCTCACTGCGTACTCTTCTCTTCACTGCTTTTAACAGATGTGCTCAGGAAAACAGCGTTTTCCTGTATACAATGTTATTTTACTATATCGGGGAAGGTTTGTCAAATCTGTTTACGGTGCAGCAAGGCCGGTCGTCGCAGCCTCAAGTAAAAAAAGTCTTGACAACAGTGGCTCAGAGGTCTAATATAAAACATATTGATAAAGGTGATGAACGGGTAAAGTAATTGTCACCCCTGTCCGCAGAGAGTTGCCGGTTGGTGTAAGGCAGCGTCAGGAAGCAGTGAAACTCGCCCGGGAGCTGTCCGCTGAAAGTCCTTCGGACCGGTAGGAGGGAACGGATACCCACCGTTACAGGGGAGCGCATTGTCAGATGTGCATAGAGTGGTCGCACCATACTGCGGCAACAAGAGTGGTACCGCGGAGCTTTCGCTTCGTCTCTTAATGATTGGATTAAGGGACGAAGCTTTTTTTGTCCCTGTAAGCCCGGTAAAATTCTGAATAGGAGAGGACAAGATACCATGGGAAGAACAGTTAAGATTTTTGATACGACGCTGCGTGACGGTGAGCAGTCTCCCGGCTGCAGCATGAACCTGAATGAGAAGATCGAGGTCGCAAAGCAGCTCGAAGCCCTCAAGGTTGATATCATTGAAGCAGGCTTTGCCGCTGCTTCGCCCGGCGATGCTGCTGCTATCGCAGCAATCGCTGATACTGTACGCGGCGCTACCATCTGCTCGCTGGCACGCTGCCGTGAGCAGGACATCGAGGCGGCATGGAACTCCATTCGCCGTGCAGAGTCTGCCCGCATTCACACCTTCCTGGCAACCAGTCCGGTACACATGGAGTACAAGCTGAAGATGACGCCGGACGAGGTGCTGGAATCCGTAGCACATAACGTGGCCTTCGCCAAGAAGTTCTGCTCGGACATCGAGTTCTCCGCTGAGGACGCAACCCGCTCCGACCTCGACTTCCTGTGCCGCGTCGTTGAAACCGCCATCAAGGCCGGTGCTACTACCATCAACATTCCGGATACCGTCGGCTACATGATCCCGCAGGAGTACGCCTCCCGCATCAAGTACCTGCGTGAGCACACCGAGGGTATCGAGAACGTCATCCTGTCCTGCCATATGCACAACGACCTCGGCATGGCAGTTGCAAACTCTCTGGCAGGCGTTGAAGCCGGTATTGACCAGATCGAGTGCACCATCAACGGCATCGGCGAGCGTGCCGGCAACGCCTCCATGGAGGAGTGCGTCATGGCGCTCAAGACCCGTGCCGACCACTTCGGCATCGGCTGCAACATCGAAACCACCCAGATCTACCGCGCAAGCCGCATGATCCAGACCATTACCGGCGTTGCTGTTGCACCGACTAAGCCGATCGTCGGTGCAAATGCGTTCGCACACGAGGCGGGCATCCACCAGCACGGCGTGATGGCCAACAAGGAAACCTACGAGATCATGACTCCGGAATCCGTCGGCATCCCGAAGAACGCGATCGTGCTCGGCAAGCATTCCGGCCGCCATGCGTTCGAGGAGCGCCTGCATGAGCTGGGCTACACGCTCGATCACGAGAAGCTCGAGAAGGCATTCGAGAAGTTCAAGGTTCTGGCCGACAAGAAGAAGGTCATCAAGGATCGCGACCTCGAGGGTCTGATCGGTGCTGTTCCGGTTTCCGGCGAGGAGCGCTACACGCTCGACCGCTTTGTCATCAACTCTGGCAACACCATTACCTCTACCGCTGTTATCCGCGTCAAGAAGGGCGACGAGATGTTTGAGCGTGCTGCCGCTTCCGACGGCCCGATCAATGCATCGTTCCATGCAATCGACAAGATCATCGGCAAGGAAATCGTTCTGGAGGACTACTCGCTGCGCGCACTGACCGACGGCGAGGACGCACAGAGCGAGGCTATTGTCAAGATCCGCGTAGACGGCAGCAACGAGGTTGTTACCGGCCGCGGCGTATCGGTTGACGTTATGGAGGCGTCCATCAAGGCGTACATCAACGGCATTAACAAGTATTTTAACGACTAATTCAGCAGGAGGAACGCTGTTATGGGTATGACAATGACGCAGAAGATCCTCGCAAAGCATGCGGGTCTGGAAAGCGTAACGGCAGGTCAGCTGATCGAGGCAAACGTAGATCTCACGCTGGCAAACGATATCACCGGTCCGGTTGCCATCCGAGAGATGGAGAAGGCGGGCTTCGATAAGGTGTTCGACAACACCAAGATCGCACTGGTAATGGACCACTTTGCACCGAACAAGGATATTAAGTCCGCAGAGCAGTGCCTCGAGTGCCGCGAGTTCTCCAAGAAGTACAACATCGTAAACTTTTTCGACGTTGGCGCAATGGGTATCGAGCACGCGCTGCTGCCGGAAAAAGGCCTGACCGCTCCCGGTGAGCTTATCATCGGCGCGGACAGCCACACTTGCACCTACGGCGCACTGGGCGCATTCTCCACCGGCGTCGGTTCTACCGATCTCGCCGCAGGCATGGCGACCGGCAAGGCATGGTTCAAGGTGCCGAGCGCCATCAAGTTTGTGCTCACCGGCAAGCTGAGCCCGTGGGTATCCGGCAAGGACGTCATCCTGCACATCATCGGCAAGATCGGCGTGGACGGCGCTCTGTACAAGTCGATGGAGTTCGTCGGCGAGGGTGCACACGCGCTGTCCATGGACGACCGCTTCACCATCTGCAACATGGCCATCGAGGCCGGTGCAAAGAACGGCATCTTCCCAGTAGACGACAAGACGATGAATTACATCAAGGGCCGCGTAAACCGCGAGGTTACCGCATTCGAGGCCGACGCTGACGCCGAGTACGAGCAGACCATCGAGATCGACCTGTCTGCACTCCGTCCGACCATCGCGTGCCCGCACCTGCCGGAGAACACCAAGACCATTGACGACCTCGGCCATATTGAGGTTCAGCAGTCGGTCATCGGCTCCTGCACCAACGGCCGCATCGACGATATGCGCGTTGCAGCCGAAATTCTCAAGGGCCGCAAGGTAAATCCGAATGTGCGCACCATCATCATCCCCGCAACACAGGAAGTTTACCTGCAGTGCATCGAGGAGGGTCTGACCAAGATCTTCATTCAGGCCGGCGCTATCGTTTCCACGCCGACCTGCGGCCCGTGCCTCGGCGGTCATATGGGTATTCTGGCGCACGGCGAGAAGGCGGTTTCCACCACCAACCGCAACTTTGTAGGCCGTATGGGTCATATCACCTCGGAAATTTATCTGGCAAGCCCGGCCGTCGCTGCCGCAAGTGCGGTAGCAGGCTATATCTGCGCACCGGACGACCTGAAGTAAGGGAGGAAACACATACCATGAACGCAAAAGGCAAGGTTTTCAAGTACGGCGATAATGTCGATACCGACGTTATCATCCCCGCACGTTATCTGAATATCGCAGACCCGAAGGAGCTGTCCACCCACGCAATGGAGGACATCGACGCGGATTTCGTAAAGAATATGCACCCGGGCGACATCGTTGTCGCAACCCGCAACTTCGGCTGCGGCTCCTCCCGTGAGCACGCACCGCTCGTTCTCCGCGAGAACGGCGTTTCCTGCGTTATCGCGTCCTCGTTCGCGCGTATCTTCTACCGCAACGCCATCAATATCGGTCTGCCGATCCTCGAGTGCGAGGCAGCGGCCAACGGCATCGACGCAGGCGACGAGGTAGAGGTCAACTTCGACACCGGCGTGATCACCGACGTTACCAAGGGCGAGAGCTGGCAGGCAGCTGCATTCCCGCCGTTTATCCAGAACATCATCAAGGCAGGCGGCCTGCTCAAGTCGCTCAAGGAGAGAGAGGCATAATCCCATGGAATACAATATTGCTGTTGTCAAGGGTGACGGCATCGGCCCGGAGATCGTATCCGAGGCTATGCTCGTGCTCGATAAGGTCGGCGAGAAGTTCGGCCACAAGTTTGGTTTTCAGGAGGTCCTCGCAGGCGGCTGCTCGATCGACAAGAACGGCATCCCGCTGACCGATGAGACCATCGAGATCTGCAAGAACGCGGATTCCGTTCTGCTCGGTGCAGTCGGCGGTCCGAAGTGGGACGATGTGCCGAGTGCAAAGCGTCCGGAGAAGGCACTGCTCGGTCTGCGCGCCGCACTGGGTCTGTTCGTCAACCTGCGCCCGGCGCAGATGCACAAGGCACTTGCGGATGCGTGCCCGATCAAGCCTGAGATTATTGGTGACGGCTTCGACATTCTCGTTTGCCGTGAGCTGACCGGCGATGTTTACTTCGGCAAGCACTACCGCCGCGAGAGCGACAAGGGCTGGGGCGAGACCGGTGCAGACGACATGAACTACTCGGTTTATGAGGTAGAGCGCATCGGCCGCCGTGCTTTTGAGATGGCGATGAAGCGCAATAAGAAGGTCTGCTCGGTAGACAAGGCAAACGTGCTCGAAACCAGCCGCGTATGGCGCGAAACCATGCACCGCATCAAGGACGAGTACCCGGAGGTCGAGTACACCGATATGTATGTTGACAACTGCGCGATGCAGCTTGTCCGCAATCCGGGTCAGTTCGATGTTATCGTAACCGGCAACCTGTTCGGTGATATTCTGTCTGACGAGGCTTCTATGATCACCGGCTCCATTGGTATGCTGCCATCCGCCTCGATGAATGAGAGCGGCAAGGGTATGTATGAGCCTATCCACGGCTCCGCGCCGGACATCGCGGGCAAGGGCATCGCAAACCCGATCGCGACCATCCTGTCGTGCGCGATGATGCTGCGCTACTCCTTCGGTCTGAAGGACGAGGCAGACGCCATCGAAAGCGCTGTTGAGAATGTCCTCAACGCAGGCCACCGCACCGCGGACATCGCCGCAAAGGGCGAGAAGGTACTGTCCACCTCCGAGATGGGTGCACTGATCCGCGAGCAGCTTTAATTGTGCGGTGTTGCCTTAAGAATAATCAGGAATGAGTAATCCGTAATTACTCCGTGAATTTTTCCTATCAAGAAACCCGGTTGCGATTAGGCTGCAACCGGGTTTTTCGATAGTCTCGCGGCTTCGGTTTTTCGAAGCCGTTTTTGTTATATGGAGAATCGGCTTTACGCGTTCTCACTGTTTCTCTCGCTCTTGGCATAGCTCTTGAACGAGTGGATAACGATCGTCAGACCGAGTACGATCAGCAGTACCGCAAGGATAAGCTGCAGACCGTTTGCGATGAATACCGCTCCCCAAGTGGTCTCACCGGCCGGAATAGCCGTTGAGGCGGCAGCAGAGATCGCCTTTACCATAGCAAGGAAACGCTGCACCAGCGCGGTGAAGGTAACACACAGCATGATGACCAGCGGCGGGAAGATCATCTTGTTGCTGCGGCCGGTAACCTTGAGGAATACGCAGAGCGTGATAAGCACCAGAGCGCTCAGCAGCTGGTTGGCAGAACCGAACAGCGGCCAGATATTGGCGTAGCCGATCTTGGTAAGCAGAAAGCCAAATGCCAGCGTGATAATCGTGGAGAAATATACGTTGCAGAACAGCTTGCGCCAGCCCTCGGCATGCTCCATGTCATCGATGGAGAACAGCTCCTGAAAACTCATGCGGCCGATACGCGCAACCGCGTCCAGACTGGTCAGCGCCAGTGCAGAAACGCACATGGTCATAAATGCAGTGGCAACATAAACCGGAACGCCGAACATCTCGAAGAAGCCTGCGACACCGCTGCTGAATACCTGAAACGGCGTGCCCGCTGCCGGCGTACCGTCAGCTGCTGCAGCAGCACCAGCAACGCACAGTGCCAAAACAGCCAGCAGGCTTTCCAACACCATCGCGCCGTAGCCAACCTTGGGCATGTCCTTTTCGTTCGCAATGGTCTTGGAGGACGTACCCGAGGAAACCAGGCTGTGGAAACCGGAAACCGCACCGCATGCAACGGTTACAAACAGGATCGGGAACATCGTGCCAAGCTTCTCATTGGTAAAACCGGTGAATACCGGCAGGTTCATAGTCGGATGTGCAACAACCAGACCGACAACTGCGCCTGCGATCATGCAGATGAACATGAAGGTGGTCATGTAGTCGCGCGGCTGCTTGAGCAGCCACATCGGAAGGACAGCGGCGAAGAAGATATAAACGAAGGTGATATAGCTCCATGCTGCCTTACCGAAGATAAGCGGGCAGTTCATGCCGATTGCAAAGGAGGCAACGATGCACACAATGCCGACAACTGCTTCTTTCCAGCCGGTCAGGTTAAACTTTTTCTGGATAAGGCCGAGCACAACCGCGAATACCATAAACATGATGGAGATCATGCCTGCCGCACCGTTGGTGGTTGCGGCAGCAGCCAGCTCGGTAACGCCTGCGTCAGTGACAGTGTAGGCGTTGAATGTGCCCGCAACCATATCTGCGAATGCCGCAACAACGATGCAGCAGAAAATCCACGAGAAAATCAGGAACAGCTTGCGGCCGGTTTTGCCGATGTACTTCTCAATCAGCATACCCATCGACTTGCCCTTGTTCTTAACCGAAGCGTACAGCGCGCCGAAGTCGGCTACCGCGCCGAAGAATACGCCGCCGATCAGCACCCACAGCAGTACCGGCAGCCAGCCGAACGCCGCAGCCTGAATTGCGCCGGTTACAGGGCCTGCACCCGCGATGGAGGAGAACTGGTGACTGAATACCGTCCAGCCGTTGGTCGGCACAAAGTCCTTGCCGTCATTAAATTCAACGGCAGGCGTCTTGGCTTTCGGGTCGATACCCCATTTGTTCGCCAGCCAGCGTCCGTAGAAAACGTACGCGCCGAACAGAACAACAGCCGCGATCAGCACGATTACAAGTGTGTTCATGTTTTTTCGTCTCTTTCTTGAAATGATTTGCGATTCCGCAGCCAAAGACGCAAAAAAGCCTTCGTCCATGCAGGAGGATCACGAAGATGATCCTGCAAAGACGAAGGCATATACATTGCTATTGCTGTATTTACTTCCGCGTTACCACTTTGCTTGCCGACAGTACGCTGCCGACCTCTCATTGCCGCCCGGTACCGCATTCTTCCGGAGGGCTTTTCCTGTTAACGGTGGATATCCGGCCTCGACTACTCGGCATTGCCTTTGATCGAAGCTGCTCGCAGGGGATAGCGAACCCGTGCCTTGCTGCCGTCTTGCACGACCGACGGCTTTCTGTGAGCGGTGATACGGATACGTCATGTCCTGTTCAAAGCATTTGGCTACTGAACGATTCGTATGATAGACCTCTTTTTGCCGTTTGTCAACCGGACAGGAGACGAAAAATGCAATTTTGGCAACACCTGCAAATCAGGCAGTATTGATAAATAAAAATTTGTTTATTTTTTAACGGCGTATCAGATACAGCAAGATTCTATACTTGACAAATGCATTTTACACGGCTTATACTGATATTATGTAAAAGACAAGCAAGGGTGCTGTGATGAGCGGCTGAGAGGGCGAGAAACCCAACCTTTTGAACCTGTTGGTTAATGCCATTGTAGGGAAGCTGTCGCATTGCTGGGATTGAGTGCTTCGGTTTTGCCGCAGGGTGAAAACGAGGCGTTTTTTTATTTTCCCGGCAGCGATGATAAAATTGGAGGGAACAGGAATGAAAACAGTGCTTACTATTGCCGGTTCGGACTGCTCCGGCGGTGCAGGTGTACAGGCCGATCTGAAAACCATGGCGGCACACGGCGTGTTCGGCATGAGCGTTATCGTATCAGTCGTAGCGGAAAACACCGCACGCGTGATCGACATTCAGGACATCAGTCCCCGGATGATCGAGGAGCAGATTGACGCGGTGTTTGAAGACATCGTGCCGGATGCGGTTAAAATCGGCATGCTGTCCTCGCCGGAGTGCATGAAGGCGGTAGCCGGCAAGCTGGCACAGTACAAGCCGGCGCACATTGTGATTGATCCGGTGATGTTCGCTAAAAACGGTGATCCGCTGATGGATCCGGCGTCTGTCGGCGCACTTATTGAGACCGTGCTGCCGTTTGCCGAGGTGCTGACACCGAACGTACCGGAGGCGCAGTATCTGGCAGATATGGAAATCCGCACGCCGGAGGACATGGAGGAGGCGGCACGCCGCATCTATGCCAAGGGCTGCAGAAACGTGCTAGTCAAGGGCGGCAAGAACATCGCGGGCGCGGTGGATGTACTGTTTGACGGCGAGACCTGTCACCGCATTGAGATTGAGCAGATCGACACCACCAGCACGCATGGCACGGGCTGCACGCTGTCCTCTGCGATCGCATCCAATCTGGCGCTCGGCCACAGTGTACCCGAGGCGGTGAAGCTGGCTAAGGAGTATGTCACCGATGCCATCCGCCATGCGCCCGGTCTGGGACATGGCTGCGGTCCGCTGGGCCATTTTTGCCGTATTTTTTCGGAGGAGTAAGAGAAAATGAAGAAAAGTTCTATCCGTAAACTGACAATCGCAGGTGTTCTGGTCGCGGTAGCAGTCGTTGGCAGCCTGTTTTCCATTCCGGTGCTCGGCGCGAAGTGCTCGCCGGTGCAGCATATGGTGAATGTGCTCGGCGCTGTTCTGCTTGGACCGTGGTACGCACTTGGCATGGGCTTTGCAGCAGCACTGATTCGCAATGTGCTCGGCTTGGGAAGTCTGCTGGCGTTCCCGGGTTCGATGATCGGTGCGCTGCTGTGTGGTCTGGCCTACAAGGCCTGCCCGAAGCTGCCGGTCGCTTACATCGGTGAGGTATTCGGCACCGGCATTCTCGGCGGTCTGGCTTCCTACCCGATTGCCGCATTCGTGATGGGCAATACCAAGGCAGCTCTGTTCACCTTTGTGCCGTCCTTCCTCGTGTCCACTGCGGTAGGTGCCGCAATTTCTGTTCTGGTGCTGAGTGCCCTCAAGCGCACGCATGTTCTCAGCACACTGGAAGGTGCTAAGCATTGATCGAAACCATTAAAACCGTTCTCGAAAATACACAGAACCGCACACCGATGGTGCATTCCATCACCAATAATGTTACCATCAACGATTGCGCGAATATCATCCTTGCGGCAGGCGGCACGGCCATTATGGCGCAGGATGAGCGCGAGGTCGAGGAGATTACCTCGCACGCGCAGGCGCTTGTACTCAACATGGGTGCTGTCCGCGCGCAGGAGGCCATGCTGCGTGCAGCCAAGATTGCCAGGCGAAACGGCAATCCGGTCGTACTCGATCCGGTAGCCGCCGGTGCCAGCACGCTCCGGCGTGAAATGTGTTCCCGTCTGTTAAGTGAAAATCTTGTTTCGGTCATTCGCGGCAATGCATCCGAAGTGCGGGCGCTCGCCGCAGGAGCCGAGCAGGAAACCGGCGTGGAAGCCAGTGCGCTCGACAGCGTGACCGAGGACAATTTACAGGAATCCGCAGCGTGGCTGCGGTCGTTCAGCCGCCGGACCGGAGCTGTTGTCATGCTCACCGGCGCGATGGATGTAATTACCGATGGAACCCGTACCGCAGTGGTGCGCGGTGGCAGTGCGTATCTGCGGCGGATCACCGGCGCGGGCTGTATGCTCACTTCGCTGACCGGCGTATACTGCGGTGCGAATCCAGATACATTGTTAGAAGCCGCAGTCACGGCATCGGAGGTGATGAAGCATTGCGGAGAAACAGCCGAGGCGCGTGTGCGTAAAGAGATGGAGGGCACCGCTTCCTTTCGTACGCGCCTGATCGACGCGGTAAGTCTGCTGAACGCGGACGAGCTGACGCCGAACCTCTGTTTGCAGATTCTGTAAGCAGGAAAAGTGCTGCCGGCAGAATTTTGCCGTCAGTCTTAGGAAAATCATCAACATACTTTCATTGGGGGTACCACCTTGAACAACAAAACCACCGAAAGACTGCTTGCCGCAACGCAGGACATCTGGGAAGGCTATCTGAACCATCCGTTTGTCCACGGTATTGCCGACGGCAGCCTCGACATTCAAAAATTTCGTTTTTATCTTCTGCAGGATTATGTTTATCTGTTTGATTACGCAAAGGTATTCGCGCAGGGCGTTGTCAAGTCCCGTGATCCCGAGATCATGCGCGTGTTCGCAACCTCGGTGGCGAATATTCTCGGCGGCGAGATGAACATTCACCGCGGCTACATGGGCCGTCTCGGCATCACCGAGGAGGATGCAGAGCGCGTCAAGCCATCGCTGAATAACGAGTCTTACACCTCATACATGCGCGCTGTTGCGGCCGAGGAAGGTCCGGCGGAGATCATGGCGGCTGTGCTTTCGTGTGCACTCAGCTATGAATACATCGCCAAGTGGATCGTCGCCAACTACCCGAACGCCGATCAGCATGAGTTCTACGGTGAGTGGGTACAGGGCTACGCATCCGAGGACTATGCGGCAGAAAACCGCAAGCTGGTCGCTTATATGGAGCGTCTGAGTGAGGGCTATACCGAGTCGCAGCTTGCGCGTCTGACCGATATTTTCGTCGCGTGCTCGCGCTACGAGAGCATGTTCTGGGACATGGCCTGGAACGAGGCGATATAAGCCATGCTGGAGTTTCAGAGCGTCGTTTTTCAGTACGACAGTGAGGATTTTAACATCATTGACGGTCTGTCCTTCCATCTTGAGAAGGGAGAATTTGTGTCGGTCATCGGGCCGTCCGGCTGCGGCAAATCCACGATTTTTCGCCTGACCAACCAGCTTCTGCCGCGCAGGAGCGGTGAAATTCTGGTGGACGGCAAGAGCATCGACGGACGGCGCGGCTACTGCGGCTACATGCCGCAGCGCGACCTGCTGTTTCCGTGGCGCACGGTGAACGAAAACCTGCGTCTGCCGATGGAGATTCGCGGCGGCATTTCCCGCGCGGAGATGGACAAGCGTGTGGCGGAAACGCTTGAGCACGTTGGTCTGGCTGGCTGGGGCGACAAGCGCCCGGAGGAGCTTTCCGGCGGCATGCGTCAGCGTGCGGCATTCGCGCGTACGCTGCTGACCGGCTCGGAACTGCTGCTGCTCGATGAACCTTTTTCCGCGCTCGACTTTCTCACGCGCATCACGATGCAGGAGTGGCTGCTCGATCAGTGGGAGCAGGACAGCAAGACCGTCCTGTTCATCACTCACGATGTAGAGGAGGCTATTTTCCTGTCTGGCCGTGTTCTGGTCGTGGAGGATACACCAATCCGCAAGCTGCACTCGTTTGAGGTGCCTGCACCGTATCCGCGCACGCGTGCGTGCCTGACCGACCCGAAGATGCTTGAGTTGAGAGAAAATCTGATTTCTCTGCTCAGAAAAGAGGTGCAGGCATGAAAAAGAATGCAAATCTGCCCGCACTGATCTTTATGTTCGCGTTGCTCATCGTCTGGCAGTGCATAGCCATGGGCATGAATGCGGCCTACATTCTGCCGTCGCCGACACAGGTGCTTGTGCGCCTGTGGGAGCTGCGCAAACCGCTGTTCACCGCACATCTGCCGGCCACCATGCTGTGTACCGGAGTCGGCCTTGCGATTTCGATCGCGCTCGGTCTGCTGCTCGCCATCGTAATGGACGCGAGTCCGTCGGCGGAGAAAATGCTGTACCCGCTCATCGTCGCTTCACAGACCATTCCGACAACCGCACTTGCGCCGCTGTTTGTGCTCTGGTTCGGCTACACGATCTGGAGCAAGGTGCTCGTCACCGTGCTCATCACGTTCTTCCCGATCGCGATGACCGTGTTTGACGGCTTCCGCTCGGCGAAGACCGATATGGTCGATATGCTCAAGACCTTCGGTGCAGGCAAGAAGGAAATTTTCCTCAAGCTGAAGATTCCGGCAGCGCTGCCGTACTTTTTCTCGGCGCTCAAAATGGCGATCCCGATGTCGATCATCGGAGCTGCGATCGGCGAGTGGCTGGGCGCACAGGCCGGTCTCGGCTATTTCAGCCGCCGCATGATGACGCAGCTGGACGGCGCTGGCGTGTTTGCACCGATCGTACTGCTGAGCGTGGTTGCGATGATCGCAGTAGGCGTTGTAAGCTGGTTGGAAAAGAAAATTATCACCTGGCGCAGCAGCTTATAAACTTGATAACACAATTTTAAGAAAAAACGAAATTTTTGTTCTAACATAAGGAGAAAAACATATATGAAAAAGCGTATTCTTGCACTTCTGGCAGCAGGCACCATGCTGCTGACCGGCTGCGGCGCACAGAACGCCGCACAGTCTGATGCGGCAAACAGCGGCAGCGATGATCTGCAGCACCTGACCGTTGTGCTCGACTGGTATCCGAATGCCCTGCATGCATTTCTGTACGAAGCGCAGGAGAAGGGTTACTTCGCCGAGGAAGGTCTGGATGTGGATATCCAGTCCCCGGCAGGCGTAAACGATGCTATGAGCATGGTTGCCGCCGGCAAGGCAGACATTGGTCTGTATTATCAGCAGGATGTCATTCAGGCTCGTGCAGAGCAGAATGTGCCGATCAAGTCCATCGGTGCAGTGGTTCAGGGTCCGCTGAACATCATCCTGTCGCTCAAGGACAAGAACATCACCAAGCCGCAGGATCTCGAGGGCAAGACTATCGGCTACGCGGGCACCGAGCTTTCCGAGGCACTGGTCCGCAGCATTATGCAGTCCAACGGCGCCGATCCGAACAGCGTGAACATGGTTGACGTTGGCTTCGACCTGATGAGCTCGATGACCACCGGCAACGTCGATGCAACCATCGGCTGTCTGGTCAACCACGAGGTACCGCAGATGGAGAAGGAAGGCTTCGAGGTCAATTACTTCTTCCCGGATGATTACGGTGTGCCGAAGTATTACGAAGGTATTTTCCTCGCAAGCGATGATATGATTGCGAACAATTCCGATACGCTGAAGGGCTTCCTGCGCGCTTGCAGCAAGGGCTTTGAGGACTTCAAGAGCAACACCGACGATGTTCTGCAGGTTCTGCTCGACAATCAGGATGAGGCAAACTTTGCACTCGACCCGGATGTAGAGAAGAAGTCCTGTGAGACGCTGCTGCCGCTCATGGAGACCGAGGACGCCAAGTTCCTCTCTCAGACCGAGCAGTGCTGGCAGGAAAATATTGACTGGATGTACGATCAGGGCCTGATCGCAGAGAAGCCGGATGTTTCCGACGTTATGGTAAACCTCGACTTCTAAAAATACGCATATAGAACAGGGGACAGAGCATTGGCTCTGTCCCTTTTGTGTTATCCGTCCAGCTTGTCGATCATCTCGCGCATTGTGTTCGCAGAACGCTGCAGCTGTGCCAGTTCTTCCTCGGAGAGCGGAATATCCAGCACAGCTTCCGCGCCGTTTCGTCCGACGATAGTCGGCACACCCAGACAAATACCGTCCACGCCGTAGTGTCCGTAAATCATCGAAGTGACCGGCAGCACGGAATGTTCATTGCGTACAATGGCCTCCGCGATGCGCCGCACCGCCATGCCAATACCGTAATAGGTTGCGCCTTTGCTGTCGATAATCTGATACGCTGCATCGCGCACATGCTCGTAAATGCGGGAAAGCTCATCTGCAGGCTTGGTGATGCCGGCAATGCGGCAGTAATCGTCCAGATCGGCACCGGAGATATTAGCGCTCGACCATACCGCCAGCTCGCTGTCGCCGTGCTCGCCAATGATGAACGCATGCACGTTGCGGCTGTCCACGCCAAGCCGCTGTCCGAGCAGATACTTGAGCCGCGCGGTATCCAGCACGGTACCGGAACCGAGTACACGTCCGGCAGGGAAGCCGCTCAGCTGCTGCGCCAGACAGGTCAGCACATCGACCGGATTGGACACAACCAGCAGAATCGCCTCACGATTGACTGCCGTAAGCCGTGCTATGATGGAGGACAGAATGCCTTTATTTCGTCCGAGCAGCTCCAAACGGCTTTCGTCGGGCTTCTGGTTTGCGCCTGCCGCAATGATGATAAGACCGCATTCGGCGAGGTCAGCATAGTCTCCGGCCATGACGCGGCACGGCTTGCTGAACGCCACACCATGATTGATGTCCGCAGCTTCACCGATAGCCTTGTCGCGGTTCATATCCACGAGTACCAGATCGGAGAACAGTCCGGAAACCGCCAATGTGTATGCGCAGGTCGCGCCGACAAAGCCCACGCCGATCACGCCGCATTTTTGAATATTCGTCATATTGGATACACTCCTTCTGCGAGTAGTATATCCGTTTTGTTGTTGGAAAACACATGGCTTTGTGCTATACTTATACTGTATTTTTATAGGCAATATCAGTTCAGGAGGATAGGACTATGAATAAATGGTTACGCGCTGTCTGCGTCGGCGCGGCTGCCGCTGCCATGCTGACCGCTTCGGCCTTTGCGGCAAATTATACGAATTGTGCAGATTCACTGCACGAAATGGGGCTGTTTCAGGGCACGCAGAACGGCTATGACCTCGACCGCACGCCGACCAGGGCGGAAGCGTCTGTCATGCTGGTGCGTCTGCTCGGCAAGGAGGCTGAAGCCAAGACGCTGACCTATACCGCGCCGTTTACCGATCTCAAGGGATGGGAAAAGCCGTATGTGCAGTATCTGTACAGCAACGGTCTGGCGAATGGCACGAACCGGACGACCTTCAATCCGACCGGCAAGTGCACCGCGCAGATGTACGCGGTGTTCCTGCTGCGTGCGCTCGGCTACTCGGATACGGCGGATTTCAGCTATGCGAACGCGATAGAGACTGCTCGTGAGCAGGGTATTTACGACACCGGTATCATCAACGTGCAGAATTTCCTGCGCGACGATGCTGCAGCGGCAAGCTACACGGCGCTGTCTGTTTCACCGAAGAACAGTGAAGGCACGCTGCTCGATCAGCTTGTCAGCGAAAACGCGATAACCGAAGCGAACGCGAAATCGTATCAGAATCTGTTTTCGACCTACGCGCAGTACCGCGAGACAACCGCCGGTATGGATGCTCTGCTGCATTACTCGGTCAACAGCGAATTTGCGTCTCCGGCGGCTGTGACCCATGACGGCAGGACGGTCATGCAGGTGCAGACGAGCGAGACCACCGTGTTCGACCGTGAGAAGAACGAACTGCTCACCGACCGCAAAATGACGCTTTCCGCGCCGAATACATCGGATAAGCAGCTGCTGACGCAGAGTTATCTGTCGGACGGTGCGCTGTATCACAAATTGAACGGCTCATGGTCGGCAGAGCTGGTGACTGCCGCTGAGCAGGAGGGCCTTGCCGCGATGTATGGCCGCGTACCGCTGGTATGTGTCGATTCGCTGAGCCAGCGTGCAGGCAGCTGGACCATTACCTGTGCCGATACGCCGAATGCGTACACCGAACTGCTCTGGTCGGTCGAAAGTGCACTGGGTGATTTAGACGAAGCCGTCCGGCTGCAGCCGACCACGGTAACACAGTCGGTCAGCGGCGGTACGATTCGCAGGCAGAGTGTTTCCGCAGCCTTCACGCTGGACGGCATGACGGCAGAGCCTGTTATCATCAGCACACTGGATAAAACCGGTGCAGATGCTGTGCTGAACGCGCCCAAGTAAACGCATAAGTTCCGCCTTTTTCGCATATTTGTGTGATACGGAGGTGCGGAGATGGAGAGACGGCTGAAATGCGGCGTTTGCGCCGCGGCGGCACTCGCGCTGGTGCTGTGCTTTGGCATGGAGCAGAAAACCCGTGCAATGCAGACGGCAGGGAACACCGAAGTTACGCTCGTCATTGATGCCGGACACGGCGGCTTCGACGGCGGTGCGGTCGGCGCGGATGGAACCGCCGAGCAGGATATCAATTTGAGCATTGCAAAACGGGTGCAAGTGCTGGCGAATTTCTTCGGTGTGCCGACTGCTATGACGCGGCCGGATGAAAATGCACTTGATTACGACCCTTCCCGCACGGTGCGAGAGAACAAAATCGCGGATATCAAGGCGAGAGAAAAGCTGGTAAACAGCATTCCGTCACCGGTGTTTTTGAGCATTCACCTGAATAAATTCAGTGACGCACAGTACCATGGCGCACAGGTGTTCTACTCGGCAGGGAATGTGCAGAGCAAGCCGCTGGCCGAGCAGATACAGCAGTGCCTGATCGACGGCTGCGACCCATTGAATCATCGCAAGGCTAAACAGGCAGACAGCGCCATCTATCTGATGAAAAAGCTGGACTGCCCGGCGGTTATCATCGAATGCGGCTTTCTGTCCAATCCGGCCGAAGAAGCGCGGCTGCGGGACGAAGCCTATCACAAACAACTTGCTGCCGCCGTGATCTGCGGATATTTACGCAGCCAGAGCGGAATGTAACGGAGGAAATATGAAGCAAAAGACAGTTTTTCTGTGCGGTGACTGCGGATATGAAAGTCCGAAATGGTACGGCAAATGTCCGTCCTGCGGCGCATGGAACACCATGAGCGAATTCAAGGAGAAGCCGGTTTCGGCGGCACGCGGCACAAATACATTTCAGCGCGGCGAATCGCGGCCGACGCTGCTCAAGGATATTGATACCGGAGACGAGAGCCGGTTCCATTCGGGCATCGGTGAACTTGACCGCGTTCTCGGCGGCGGCGCTGTACACGGCTCGTTTGTGCTGGTCGGCGGTGAGCCGGGCATCGGCAAATCGACGCTTCTGCTGCAGATGTGTCAGGAAATGTGCAAAAACGCACGCGTGCTCTATGTTTCGGGCGAGGAATCGCTCAAGCAGATCAAAATTCGTGCGGCACGCCTGCACATTTCTTCACCCGAGCTGTACATCCTTGCAGAGACCGACATGGAGCAGATCATCAACGAAACCGAGCTGCTCGAGCCGGATATTCTGATCGTGGACTCTATCCAGACGGTCTACAAGCGTGATTTAACTGCCGCTCCCGGCGGTACAACGCAGATCAAGGAATGCGCGATGAGCCTGATGCAGTACGCGAAGAATCGCAACGTGACGATTTTTATTGTTGGTCATGTCAACAAAGAGGGTACGCTGGCAGGTCCCAAAATCCTCGAGCATATGGTAGACTGCGTGCTGTATTTCGAGGGGGAATCCGCCGGTCCGTTCCGCTGTCTGCGTGCGGCGAAAAACCGTTACGGCTCGACCAATGAAATCGGCGTGTTTGAGATGAGCGATCACGGTCTGCTCGAGGTGCAGAATCCGTCTGCGGCTATGCTGGCCGGTCATCCGCAGGGTGCGTCAGGTAACTGCATTGCCTGTGTGATGGAGGGCAGCCGTCCTCTGCTCGCCGAGGTGCAGGCGCTTGCTGCGAAAACGCAGTTTGGTGTGCCCCGCCGCACCGCTGCCGGCGTGGACTACAACCGCATGGTGCTGCTGCTCGCCATTCTGGAAAAACGCTGCGGGCTGTTTCTCTCATCGAGCGATGTGTACGTCAACGTCGTCGGCGGCATGCGGCTGGACGAGCCTGCTGTGGATTTGCCGATGGTGCTGGCAATCGCATCCAGCTTTCGGGACAAGCCGCTGCCGGAAGGCGTCATGAGCTTCGGCGAGGTCGGTCTGACCGGCGAGCTGCGCGCGGTATCCAATCCGGGACAGCGTATCAATGAAGCATATCGTCTTGGTTTCCACACCTGCATCATGCCCATGCAGGATGTGGACGAGGACCTGCTGCAGAAAATGAATATCGTGCGTGCGAAAACCGTCGGTGACGCGATTCGTGCCGTATTGTGAGCATAATTTACACCTCCTCTCCGCAGACTAAACTCAGTTTGCGTCAGGGGAGGTTTTGCATTTGGAGAAAAAGATCCGCGCGGTGCTGCTTACGACGGCAGGTGTGCTGACGGCAATGCTGTTCTGGTCGTGGAAGCACCGTCCACCGGAGGCGGTTTTGGTACGCACAGCGGCCGCCGAAACGCAGGATATCTACAATAGTGTGACGATTTTCGGTACGGTCGAGTCCGCAGAGAGCACAGCGGTTTGTCCGGCGAAAAATGGTGTAGTAAGTGCAGTGTATGCCGAGGCAGGCGACACCGTGCAGAAGGGTGATATTCTGTGCACGCTGACTGATATCGGCAGATCGCAAACAGCTGCGGATTACTGGCAGACCGCACAGAGCGTGTTTGCAATTTCCGGCACGGTGAACACTGTCACCGCCGAGGACGCTCACGCGCTGTATGCGCCGATGGACGGTACTGTGCTGACCGTTCCGCAGGCGGGCGAGAGTGTATCGGCCGATATGCCGTGCATACAAATTGCGAATCCGGATAAGCTGCGCGTGCGTGCGCAGTCTCCCGAGCTATATGTAGGAGAGCTTGCTGTCGGGCAGCGCGCTAACATCACATTTTCGGCAGTGGACGGCACCTTTCACGCCGAATTAACCGCAATTGCTCCTGCGGCTGTGAAAACCTTTAGTCTGACAAACGAAGATGCCGAAGCAACCGTTGAGGTGCTGCTCGATTTGAACGGCTCAACCGAAAATCTGCGCCCCGGTTATTCCGCGACCGTTAAGGTGCTCACAGACCATCGAGACGATGCTGCGGTTGTACCATATGAAGCAATTTGCCAGCGCGGAGAACAAGAGTTTGTATTCTGCGTGCAGGACGGCCATGCCGTGCAGTGCGCGGTACAGACCGGCTATCTGCTCGAGGATACGGTTGAAATTATAGACGGCTTGCCAACAGGTGTATCGGTCATTCTGTCGCCGCCCGATGAATTGACTGACGGTGATCCGGTGGAGGTACAGACATGAGACTGCGGGATATTCTGTCACTTGCGGCACATAATCTGCGGGAAAGTCCGCTGCGGACGGCACTTTGCGCGCTTTCTGTTGCGGTTGGAAGCGGTGCACTGCTGCTTATCCTTTCCATTGGTCTGTATGGGCGAAAACAGGTGGACGTCGGTTTGCAGACACTCGGCGTCAGCGGTTTATCGGTGTACACGGAAAGCGGACACGCGGGAACGATACTCTCGGCAGCACTGGCGGATGAGATAGAGCAGGATGTGGACGGCATTCGCACGCTGATGCCGATCAAGGCGCAGAGCGGCACCGTGCGCGTCGGACACACAACTGAGCACGCGGTACTTCTCGGTGCAGACGAACGGCTCGGTGAAGTCATGCAGATGGAGATGCTGGCAGGCACACTGCCGAACGCATGGCAGTGTGCAAACGCTGAGCCGGTCGCCGTGGTCGGCGATGATCTGGCACAGGCGCTGTACAGACGGACAAATATCACCGGACGGCAGATTCGGCTAAAGGTAAACGGCACCGACCGGTATTTCACGGTATGCGGTGTTGTGCGGGCACAGACGGGGGCATTCGGCGGAATGCTGTCGGCGGTTGCACCGCATCTGGTCTATGTGCCGTATGTGTGTATCGCGTCGCAAACCGAACGCACGGATCAAGTGTTCGTGCAGTGCATTTCGCAGGCAGATACTGCTTCGGTCAGCTCTCAGATCGAAAAGTACCTGACCGATCGACAGCAGGTGCGCGGCGTGCATGTACAGAATATGTCGGGTGCGGTGCAGACCGTACAGCAGCTTGCCGAAATGGGAATCGGCCTGTTTGCCGCCGTCGGTGCGGTAACACTGTTTGTCGCGCTCATCGGTGTGATGGGAAGCATGCTGGCTGCCGCTCACGAGAAAACAGGGGAGATCGGCATTCTGCTGGCGCTCGGCGCACAGCCGCATGATATTCGCCGGACATTTCTCCTGCAGGCTGTGCTGCTGTGCCTGTTCGGCGGAACCGCCGGTCTGGCAGCCGCAGGTGCGCTCCTGCACTTCGGAGCAGCACTGCTCCTGCCGGAAGGCCGTGTGTTTGCCGGATTGCTGATACTTTCCACACTCAGCGGAGCCGCTGCCGGACTGCTCCCGGCGGTTCGTGCGGCTGCTCTCGATCCAATCGACGCAATATGCAAATAACTCTTTTCTTTCGCCTTTATTTGTGCTATCATTAACAGTGACAAATAACGAATAGGGCGACTGTACCGTAGAAAGGAATGGAGTTTGCATGCGCCATATTATTGATTTATGTGATTTAACGGAAAAGGAATTTTCCGATCTGTACAAGCTGGTCAGCAATATTATCGACCGACCGGAGGGTTATGTAGATGCCTGCCGCGGCAAGGTGCTGGGCAGCCTGTTTTATGAACCTTCTACCCGTACCAACCTGTCGTTTTCCACCGCGATGATGAGACTGGGCGGCAGTGTTGTCGGTTTTTCCGATCCGAACGCTACTTCTGCGTCTAAGGGCGAAACGCTCAAGGATACTATCAACATGGTATCCAGCTATGCGGATATGATCGTCATGCGCAACCCGCGAGAGGGTGCAGCCAAGGTAGCTTCAATGTACTCGTCTGTGCCGGTCATCAATGCCGGCGACGGCGGTCATCTGCACCCGACCCAGACGCTTGCCGATATGATTACCATTCTGCGTATGCGCGGCTCGGCTGACGATATGAAGATTGGCCTGTGCGGTGATTTGAAGTACGGCCGTACCGTGCATTCTCTGCTGCATTTTCTGCAGCGGTATCATAATGTACAGTTTTATCTGATTGCACCTGATGCACTCAAGCTGCCGGACTATATGGTAAAATTCCTGAAAGACAACAATATGCCGTTCTGCGAGGTAGACAGCATTGATGAAGTTCTTCCCGAGTTGGATGTGCTGTACATGACCCGCATTCAGCGCGAGCGCTTTGTCACGGCAGAGGAGTACACAAACCTTGAAGGCAATTATCAGCTGACTGCTGAGAAGATGAAGCGCGCCAAGAAGGACATGCTGGTGCTTCATCCGCTGCCGCGTGTTGATGAGATTGCACAGGACGTGGATGATGATCCGCGTGCGGTCTACTTCCGCCAGGCACGATTCGGCATGTTCGGCCGTATGGCACTGCTGCTGACGCTGTCCAAGCTGCCGTTCGAGCGTGCCGGTCATCATGAAATCGGTGCAGATCCTGGCATCCGCTGCTCCAACCACAAGTGCATTACAAGAAGCGAGCTGTATGTACCGCTGCACGGCAAGGTCGGTGACCGCTGTCCGTACTGCGATGCCGCGATAGAGCTGCAGCTGTAATAAAAAACAAAGGGGCTGTTGCAGAACAGGTCCGCAAAGAGCGCAGGGACGAAAGGCTGCATAAGGCATTTCGTCCCTGTGCCTGTTTTCGGAAATGGGTGGTTTGATTTTGTTTCACACCTTAATCATAAAGCAAAAAGACGAGTAAGCACTCCCTTTCGAGGGAACTTACTCGTCTTTTCTTACGCACTATTTTGCAGCGCGCCCCTTTTGTTACTTATCGCTGTTTTTCGGCTGTTTTACAGGCACACGCTCACCGTTCGGCCGGATTTCCGCCAGCGGATTTCTTGCCGCAGCTTCACGCATGTTTTCATTCTCGATGTGGGTATAGATCATGGTCGTATCCACACTCGAGTGACCAAGAATGCTTTGCAGCGTGCGGATATCCACGCCGTTCTGGTACATGAGCGTTGCTGCTGTGTGACGCAGCTTGTGCGCAGAGTATTTTTTCTGATCGAGACCGGCCTGACCGATATATTTCTTTACCAGCCACTTGACTGTCTGTGCGTTAATACGGTTGCGCTTTTTGCTGACAAACAGCGCGTCCGCGTCCTGCTCGTTCGGCTCCAGGCGTTTGGGCAGATACTGCTCGAGTGCGGCAAGACACGCATCATTGAGAAATACCGTCCTCTGCTTGCCGCCCTTACCGAGCACGCGCACGGTATCGTCCTTGAAGTCGGTCAGATTCAGTCCGACCAGTTCGGAAACACGCATGCCGCAGTTAAGGAAAAACGTCAGGATGCAGTAATCTCGCTCGGCATACGGGCCGGTGACGGATTCCAGAAGCCGCACGCTGTCGTCCGTTGTAAGATAAGTCGGCAGAGATTTACGGACAGTCGGCGCTTCCAGTCCGCTGACCGGATTGACCTCTAAAACATGCTGTTTATCGGTTAAATACCGAAAAAACGCGCGTATCGCAGAGACCTTGCGTGCACGCGAGTTGACACTCAATCCGTAATTGGTGTGGTTGCTGTTCTGCTGAGTTGGGCGGCTCTGCGCCATGTATTCCAGATAATCATAGGTGTCCGACAGCGTGATATCACGGATAAAATCCAGATCAATGTCGCTGATGTCGATCTCATCAAGCGGAAGATTTTTATCGACTGCGCCTTTGTTGTGCTTGAGTACGCGAAAAAACAGCCGCAAATCAAGATAATACTCGTGTGCGGTTTTTGCGGATTTGCCGCGTATTGTGGAAATATAGGTTAAAAAATCCCGCAAAACGCGCGGTGCGTCTGCGGCGTATTCGTTCATCGGCTTGTCCATTGCTGCGCTCTCCTCGCCTGCTGTGATACTGTATTTATTATAACGCATTCTGCAATTTGCGTCAAACTTGCAATTTTCGGAAAAACAACGTATAATAAAGCCAACAACTTAATGGAAGGGGCATGGCTGATGAGCCGAATTTCTATTCAGCGCGGAGATATTACCCAATGCACGACAGATGCGATCGTAAACGCTGCCAACACGTCCCTGCTGGGCGGCGGCGGTGTGGACGGTGCCATTCATCGTGCAGCAGGACCGGAGCTGCTGGCGGAATGCCGCACGCTCGGCGGCTGTCGGACTGGCGAAGCCAAAGCAACACGAGCATATCGTCTGCCATGTCGGTATGTCATTCATACGCCGGGACCGATCTGGCGCGGTGGACATGCGGGTGAGGCGGTACTGCTGGCAGGCTGCTATCAAAACTGCCTGCGCATTGCATCTGAATTAAATTGCAAAACCGTGGCGTTTCCGTCCATCAGCACCGGTGTGTATCGCTTTCCGCTGAATCGTGCCGCTGAAATCGCTATCCGTACGATTGAGGAATATCTTTCAACTCATGCAGAAATTGAGCAGGTAAGCATGATCTGCTTTGATGGAACCACGCTTTCGGCGTATCAAAACGCGCTTTCTGAACGGGAGGCTAACCATGTCTAAAAATCCGAATCAAAAGCTGAAGCTGCTGTATTTATACCAAATCCTGCTGCAGCGAACGGATGAGAACCATAAACTTACCACAGATGAACTGCGTGCGGCGCTCGAGCGCTGCGGCATTACCGCTGAGCGCAAAAGTATTTATTCGGACATCGAAGCACTCCAGAATTTTGGTCTGGATGTAATTTGTCAGAGAGGTACCGGCGGCGGCTATTACGTCGCGTCACGCGAATTTGAACTGCCCGAGCTCAAGCTGCTCGTGGATGCAATCCAGTGCTCCCGCTTTATCACCGAGAAAAAATCCAACGAGCTCATCGGCAAAATCGAGCACCTCACCAGTGACCATGAAGCGCATACGCTCCAGCGTCAGGTGTATGTTTCCGAACGTGTGAAAACGCTTAATGAGCAGATTTACTACAATATTGATGCGCTGCATGCGGCCATATCCAACGATGTCCAGATTACGTTTCACTATTTCAACTGGGTGCTGAATTTCTCTGCCAGTCCGCGCATTCAAAAGCAGTACCGCCGAGATGGTGCGCGCTACCGCGTCAGTCCGTGGGCACTGACGTGGGACAATGAAAATTACTATCTGATTGCCTTCGATCACGATGCCGGTGAAATCCGCCACTACCGCGTAGATAAGATGGATTCACTTGTGCAGACCGACCTGCCTCGTGAGGGTAAACAGCTGTTCGATGATCGGTTTGACGCGGCAGCCTACTCCCGTAAGGTGTTCGGCATGTTCTCCGGCGAGGAGAAAACCGTGAAGCTGAAATGCCTGAACCGCTTTATCGGTGTCATGCTCGACCGCTTCGGCAGCAGTCTGCGTCTGTTTCCGGCGGATAACGAACATTTTTATCTGGATGTGGATGTTGTCGTCAGTCCGCAGTTTTTTTCCTGGGTGTTCAGTCTGGAAGGCGATGTGCGCATTGTAAACCCGCCGGAGGTCTGCGAAGCGTTTGAAAAGCAGATTCACAAATTCATAGACTAAGTACCGTTTAACGTACTTTCCTTTTGTTATACTATGTACAACAAAAGGAAAGGGGATGCGCAAGATGAACTGCACTCTCGAATATGTAAACGGACACATTGAAGTATATGACGGAACCGGCGCGTTTCTTTTCTCTGCCGACACCAAGCAGGAGGCGCTTGAAGAACTCGAAGACGCCGCTTAATTTCGTAAAAAAGAGACTGTATCGGTGATACAGTCTCTTTTTCTTATCTTATACGCCAAATACGGAATCCGCATAATGCACGGTTGCCATAGCGTCCTTCGCGTAGCAGTCCGCGCCGATGGAATCTGCGTATTCCTGTGTGAGCACGGCACCGCCGACAACGACCTTGGTGCCCGGCTTTTTCTCACGCAGCTGTTTAATGGTCTCTTCCATGCTGACAACCGTTGTCGTCATCAGCGCACTCAGGCCGACCACTGGAACATCTTCCTTGATAGCGGTATCAACGATCACCTCGGGCGGAACGTCCTTGCCGAGGTCGAGCACCTGATAGGCGTAGTTTTCCAGCAGAACCTTGACAATATTCTTGCCGATATCGTGAATATCTCCCTTGACGGTCGCAAGAATAATTTTGCCCTTGATCTGCTGGCTCTCGCCCTTCATCGCGTCCTTTACGACCTCGAAAGCCGCCTTGGCTGCTTCTGCGCTCATGAGCAGCTGCGGCAGGAACACGGTGCCCTTCTCGAAGCCCTTGCCGACGCGGTCAAGCGCCGGAATCAGCTCGTTGTTGACAACCTCGAGCGGCGGAACCGTCTGCAGCATTTCCTTTGCCGCGTCGATCGCACGTTCACGCAGGCCGCGTTCAATGCTCTCCGCAAGCGGCATCGCCGTGCCGCCTGCTGCCGCAGGAGCCGCTGCCGGCTGGTTGCCGTAGGCCGCAATGTAGCCCGCGCACTGCTCATCCAGGTTGGCCAGCGCCAGATAGGAACGATACGATTTCATCATCGCCTCGTTATTCGGGTTGATGATCGCGCAGGACAGACCGCTCTGCATCGCCATTGTGAAGAAGTTCGAGTTGACAATCTCACGCTGCGGCAGACCGAACGAAATGTTCGATACGCCGAGAATCGAGTGACCGTGCAGCTCATCACGAATGCGGCGCAGCGTTTCAAGCGTTACGAGAGCCGAACCGCTGTCCGACGAAATGGTCATCGCCAGACCGTCAATCACGATATCCTCATGCGGAATACCGTATTTCTCCGCTGTATCGTAAATCTTCTTTGCAATCCGGATGCGGCCCTCTGCCGTGGACGGAATGCCGTTTTCATCCAGTGCCAGACCAACAACAACACCGCCGTACTTGCGTACAAGCGGGAACACGGCTTCCATGCTTTCCATCTTGCCGCTGACCGAATTGATCATCGGCTTGCCGTTGTACAGACGCATGCCGCGCTCCATTGCGATGGTATCCGAGGTATCAATCTGCAGCGGCAGCGCGATAACACTCTGCAGGCGCGTAACAACGCGCTCCATCATCACGGGTTCGTCGATTTCGGGCAGACCGACGTTGACATCAAGAATATGTGCGCCGCTGTCCTCCTGCGCCATGCCTTCACCGAGGATGTACTCGATGTTATTCTCGCGCAGAGCTGCCTTGAATTTGCTCTTGCCGGTCGGGTTGATACGCTCACCAATGATAACCGGCTTCGGACCGATCTCCACGGCCTGCGAGAACGAGGAGACCACCGTACGGCGCTTGGCCACCGGCGGTCGGAACGGTACCTTACGGCACTTTTCGATGGTCAGCCGCAGATGCTCCGGCGTAGTGCCGCAGCAGCCGCCAAGTGCCTGCACGCCCATGCCTGCGATTTCTTCCATCAGGTCGGAAAACTCAGCAGGCGCGATATCGAATACCGTCTTGCCGTTTTCGCTGCGCGGCAGACCGGCATTCGGGTTGACGATGATCGGCAGTGAGCTGACCTGCGTCAGACGCTCGATGATCGGGTGCATCTGCTTCGGACCAAGACCGCAGTTAACGCCGAGCGCGTCTACGCGCAAGCCCTCGAGCATGGAAACCGTGGAATCCACCGTGCCGCCTGTCAGCAGCTTGCCTTTTTCATCGAAAATCAGCGTTACGAGCACCGGCAGGTCGCAGTTTTCCTTGGCAGCCAGCACAGCCGCCTTGGCCTCGTAGCTGTCGCTCATAGTTTCGATGAGCACGAGGTCTGCGCCCGCCGCCGCACCGATGCGAATGGTTTCTCCGAACAGCTCGACCGCCCGTTCAAACGGCAGGTCGCCCATCGGCTGGAGCAGCTTGCCGGTCGGGCCGATGTCAAGCGCGATATAGGCATCCTCTCGGCCTGCCTGCTGACGCGCGGTTTTTGCATGCGAAACTGCAGCTTGTACGATTTCCTGCAGGTTATCCGGATATTTAAGGGCATTTGCACCGAAAGTGTTGGTGTTCACCACATCACAGCCAGCTTCAAAGTAGCTGCGGTTCAGCGCAATAATCTCATCCGGATGGGACAGATTCCATGTTTCCGGCAGTTCACCGGCTTTTAAGCCGTGCTCCTGCAGGATGGTGCCCATGCCGCCATCGAAAAATACCCATTCTTTTCCCAGTCGTTCGGTCAGTTTCATTCTTTTCATCTCCTGTAAGCGCAATCCGTCTTGCCGCATTCCTCACAGCCCTTGCGGTGACACGGCTGCGGTGTTTCAGACAGACCGATTACCGCCGTTACCGACTTGATAGGTGCCAGAAGACAGCTTTCGGTCACGGTCAAGCCAATCTTGCGCGGCGTATCCAGCAGGCGGCTGAAATCCCGCTGGTGTGCGATCGGAAAATCGCCGTAGCCAGGACTGAACCGCGGGCGGCAGTACATGCCGCGCTGAGCGGCTTCCTGCCGGATGCATTCGTTGACCTCATCGCAATAGGTCTCGACCATGGCCGCTGCCGCCGCCTGATAGATCACCGCGTCGCTCATCCGGACTGCAGACGCGCGGGCAATCAGGCGATCCGGTCCGATGCCGAGCGTTGCTGCCATCAGACAGACCTCGCTGCAGCCCTGCAGATTACGTGCCAGATTTTTGCTGTGAATTTGTACATCTGCGATCTCGAGCGTTTGCGCGTCAATATGCTGCAGCGGAAACACGCGGAAGATCGACTTGGGTTCCGCCGCCTGCTGCAGTGCTTCACCGCATCGTGTCAGGCTGGCCTGCACAGCCTCATCCGGCTGCGTGCCGTGATAACCCATGTAGCGGATGGCTTCCGATCTGTCCAGTTCAATCACTTGAGAATCTCCGACAGGCTGGACTGAATGCCTGCGGCAATTTCCGGCTTGTTCATCGAGTAAACATGGATATGGTTGACGCCGTTTGCAATCAGGTCGATGATCTGCTCGGTCGCGTAGATAACGCCTGCCTGCTTCATAGCCGCCGGATTGTCGCCGAAACGGTCAACGATGGCCTTGAAGCGTTCGGGCAGGTAGGTGCCGGACATGGAAGTGATACGCTTGATCTGCTTGACATTCGTCACCGGCATAATGCCCGCAACAACCGGAACCGTAATACCCTTTTCTCGAATGCGATACAGGAAGTTGTACATGATGTTGTTATCAAAGAACATCTGCGTAGTCAGAAATTCACAGCCTGCGTCTACTTTTTCCTTGAGGTGCAGAATATCCTCGGTTTTATTGGCTGCCTCAACGTGACCCTCCGGGTAGCAGGCGCCGCCGACGCAGAAATCGCCCTGCGACTTGATATCGCGTACCAGCTCAGCGGCATAGTGGTAGTCAGAATGCGGAGCACCGCCCTCCGGAATATCACCGCGCAGTGCAAGAATGTTCTCGATACCGGCATCCTTATACTTTTTTACCATCGCTGCAACGTGCTCACGGGTAGACGAAACACAGGTCAGATGGGTCAGAACGGTAACATCATACTTCTTCTTGAGATCTGCCGCGATGTTGACAGTGTGTTCGCTCGTGCCGCCGCCTGCACCGTATGTAACGCTCATAAAGTCCGGACGCAATGCCGCAATTTCCTGCGTTGCGTGTGCGACAGACTCATAGCTGCTGTTGGTCTTGGGCGGGAATACCTCAAAAGAAAGGGTTACTTTGTCCTGATTCAAAAGTTGAGAAACCTTCATATTGCATCTCCTATGTTTCTACTTGTATTTCTGTTTAATAAAAGACACGATTTTGATCCGCGCGAAAATTCTATACGTTCCAAAGCCGTAGTGTTTATTATATCACATTTCCCTACTTTATTTCCAGACAAAAATACGATATAATATACCGTATCGGAGGGATTATTTTGACCGATATGCTTAAGAACTGTCAGCTGTGTCCGCGTGCCTGCGGCGCAGACCGTACAAAGAACCGCGGAGCCTGCGGTGCAGGCGTTGAAATCGAAGCCGCACGCGCGTCGCTGCATATGTGGGAGGAGCCACCGATTTCGGGTACAAATGGCTCGGGCACGGTGTTTTTCTCTCATTGCTCGCTCGGCTGTGTGTTCTGCCAAAACCGCAAGATCAGCCGCAGAGAGGCCGAGGGACAGAACATTACGGCAGATGCACTGGCGAAAACCTTTCTCTCTCTGGAGAAAAAAGGTGCGCATAACATCAACCTTGTTACCGGCGCCCATTATGTGCCGCAAATTATCGAAGCACTGCAAATTGCCAGAAAACAGGGACTTTCGCTTCCTATTGTATACAATTCCAGCGGATATGAGCAAGTGGAAACGCTGCAGCTGCTCGATGGTCACATTGACATCTATCTGCCGGATTACAAGTATTACAGCAGCTACTACGCAGGTCTGTACTCGCATGCGGAGGATTACCGTGAGTTTGCCGTTCCGGCTATTGATGAAATGGTGCGCCAGACAGGTGCACCGCAGTTTGATAAAAATGGCCTGCTGAAGCGCGGCACGGTCATCCGGCATTTGATGCTGCCCGGACTGGCCGGCGACACCGCGCAGGTACTTCGGGATATCGCCTCTCGATGGGGCGACAGCGTGCTTGTCAGTCTTATGCGGCAGTACACGCCGTTTGATATGCATGATTATCCCGAGCTTGACCGCACCATCACCGCAGAGGAGTACGCAGATGCCTGTACGCTGTTCGGTGAGCTTGGACTCGGCGGCTTTTTTCAGCAAGATGAATCCATCAGCGAGAGCTTTATTCCCGCCTTTGACGGCACAGGATTGGAGGAAAACTAACATGAAAACCGTTCTCAGCATTGCAGGCACCGACCCGACCGGCGGCGCAGGTATTCAGACCGACCTGAAAACCTTTGAAGCCTTCGGCGTGTATGGCATGGCCGTTATCACTGTCGTGTGTGCACAAAATACCACTGGTGTATTCGGTCTGCAGCCGGTTTCCGCTGAACTGGTTGGCAAACAGATTGACTGTGTGTTTGACGATATTTGCCCGGATGCCGTCAAGGTCGGCATGCTGTATGACGCAGAGATTATTCACACAGTAGCGGAGCGCTTGAAGGCGTACCACGCCCAAAATATCGTACTCGATCCGGTGATGATGTCCTCAAGCGGTACCGCGCTGCTGCATCACGATGCGGCAAAGGTTCTGCAGGAGGAGCTGTTCCCGCTGTGTACCTTGGTAACGCCTAATCTGCATGAGGCAGCCGCTGTCTGCAGCCATAACATCACCAACCGTGAAGATATGGAGCAGGCGGCACGCGAAATCGTCGGCAAGACCGGCGGCGCTGTTCTGGTCAAGGGCGGTCATCTGGCAGACTGCGCAGATGATCTGCTGTTTGACGGCACAGAAATGCACTGGCTTCCCGCGCCGCGTATTGACAACCCGAACACACACGGTACCGGCTGCACGCTATCCAGTGCAATCGCATGCGGACTGGCACAGGGCGTGTCGCTCATCGGCAGCGTCAAGCGAGCCAAGCGATATCTGACCGCCTGCATTGACTTCAAACTGGATCTTGGTCACGGTTCCGGTCCGCTGCAGCACCGCATTGCGGATTGGGAGAACCGGCATGCGTGAACTGCGGTGCATTCCCGACGCAGGCCAAGCATTTCAATTTTTCAAAATGTAAGCAGGAAAAAGTGCAAAGAATACAGGGACAAAAGGCTGAAAAAGGCTTCTTGTCCCTGCACTCATTTACACTGCACCGGTGTTGTTTTACACCTTAATCTAAAGCAAAAAGGCGAGTAAGCAAACCCCATTCGGAGAAACTTACTCGTCTTTTCTTGCGCGCTGTTTTCAGCGCGCCCCATGTTTTATCCGTTTGCGGTGCTGCTCCATGCCTGATGCAGATCAGGGAACGGAGCAAGTGCACGATCGAGAATGCCGTGCATATGAGCGATGGCAATGCCATAGTTGGTCATCGGCACATTCCGCTCGGCGCTGTGCCGCAGACGATACTGCATTTCCCGCTCGTTCAGCATGCAGCCGCCGCAGTGCACGACAAGTGCGTACTTGCTCACGTCCTCAGGAAACTCATTACCCGCGGTAAACGAGAACTGCACATCCTTACCGGTAAATCTGCGAATCCAGTTCGGCAGTTTTTCCGTGCCGATATCGCCGCACTGGCGGTGATGCGTGCAGCCTTCGGAGATGAGCACAGTATCGCCATCCTGCAAAGAATTCAACTGTGCAGCACCGAGAATCGCCTGCCGCAGATTGCCTTTGTATCGGGCAAACAGGATGGAGAACGAGGTCAGCCGGACATTTTTCGGCACCAGCTTGTCCACAATGCCGAACGCCTGCGAGTCCGTGATAACCAGCCGCGGCGGCTCACGCAAGGATTCCAGCGTGCGGGTCAGCTCGGTTTCACGGGTGACAAGCGAAATTGCGCCTGCTTCCAGAATATCGCGGATGGTCTGCTGCTGCGGCAGGATCAGCCGGCCTTTCGGTGCAGCTGAGTCGATCGGCACGACCAGTACGACTGTGTCATTCGGCGCAAGCAGGTCAGCAACCAGACGTTTTTCCGGCTCGGTCGGCTTGACGGCTCGTGCGATCAGTTCCTTGAGTTCACGGATGTTGCTGTCGGCTGCTGCGCTGACGTAAATCTCGTTTTCCGGCATAGCGACAGGAACCGAAGTCAAATCCGCCTTGTTGTGCGCGATGACAAACGGAATCTCCCGCTTGCGGAACAGCTCGATAAGCTCCTGCTCGGCAGGCTGCAAACCACGCGTGCTGTCCGTGACAAGAACCGCAATATCCGTCTTTTCCAGCACGCGGAGCGCCCGGCGGACACGTTCCTCACCGAGCGTGCCCTCATCATCAATGCCCGGCGTGTCGATGATAACCACCGGACCGATAGGGAGGAGTTCCATCGCTTTCTGCACCGGATCAGTCGTAGTGCCCTTAATATCGGACACGATGGACAGCGTTTGTCCGGTCACACGGTTCACCACGCTGGATTTGCCCGCATTGCGCAGACCGAAAAAGCCGATGTGTACACGCTCGCCGGAGGGCTGTGCGTTCAGTCCCATAGGAAACCCTCCTTAGAAGCGGAAATCACGGCGGTTGGAGCTGCAGATATCCTTGATATGCTCGGCTGCAATTTCGCGTACCTTATCGCGCGGGATTTTTTTAAGTTCCTCCTGAATCAGCTCCATGCCGACGCGCTTGGTGTCCTCGCTTGCGTAATCGACCAGATACTCCGCGAGTGTCATCAATGCGTTCGGGTGGCAGCAGTTGAGGATCTGGCCGCTCTTGCACAGGCTCATGAAACGGTCGCCGGTGCGCCCCTCACGGTAGCAGGCGGTGCAGAACGACGGAATAAACCCAAGCTGCATGAGCCAGTGAACAACCTCATCGAGCGAGCGCTGATCGGATACATCAAACTGCTCAGAGTCGTGCGGACGCTCCTCTTCCTCGTAGCCGCCGACCGAGGTACGGGAAGCACCGCTGATCTGCGAAATGCCCAGACCAAGTGCCCTCTCACGCACCTGCTGGCTCTCGCGGGTGGAGATGATCATGCCGGTGTACGGCACGGCAATGCGGATGCACGCGATAACCTTTGCAAACAGCTCGTCGCTCAGGCCGTTGTCGAATACGTTCGGATCGATATCGTCCGCGCGCTTGATACGCGGTACGCTGATAGTATGCGGGCCAACGCCGTGTACAGCCTCCAGATGCTCGGCGTGCATGAGCAGACCGGCAAACTCGTACTTGTACATTTCCAGACCGAACAGAACACCCAGACCAACGTCATCAATGCCGCCGTCCATCGCGCGATCCATTGCTTCGGTGTGGTAGTCGTAATCGTGCTTCGGACCTGCCGGATGCAGCTTGAGGTAGCTCTGCTTGTGGTAGGTCTCCTGAAACAGAATGTAAGTGCCGATGCCGGCGTCCTTCAGCTTGCGGTAATTCTCGACTGTGGTCGCCGCAATGTTGACGTTGACACGTCGAATTGCACCGTTTTTATGCTTAATGGAGTAGATGGTGTTGATGCACTCGAGAATGTACTCGATCGGGTTGTTGACCGGGTCCTCACCGGCCTCGATGGCAAGGCGCTTGTGCCCCATATCCTGCAGTGCGATAACCTCGCGGGCAACCTCTTCCTGCGTCAGCTTTTTGCGGGTGATATGGCGGTTTTTTGCGTGATACGGACAGTAAACACAGCCGTTTACGCAGTAATTCGACAGATACAGCGGTGCAAACATAACAATACGGTTGCCGTAGAACGCCAGCTTGATCTCCTCGGCCAGCTGATACATCTCCTCGATCTTCTCGGGGATATCGCAGGCCAGCAGCACGGAGGCTTCGCGATGCGTCAGACCGGCACAGTGTACGCCGGTAGCCGTTTTCTGCGGACGGGCCTTTTCCAGAATGCTGTCGATCAGCTCGATGTTGTGTTTGTTCTCCTCGGCGTATTTCAGCGTTTCAAGGATTTCCTCATGGTTGATAAACTCCTCTGCATGGAGTGATTTCGGGTTGTACTGAGCCATTTTTTCGTTTTCCTTTCTTATCTTGCGGTCAGAGGATTACTCTTTCCGTCAGAGTCCCTTAAAATGTATCACTTATCGGATAATATCTCCGCGTGCGGTAACAATCCGGCAGCCGACCGATGCCACACGGCGCGACAGGCAGCCGATGCACTGTGCAGCCTCCTCACCGGTACATAGTTTGCCGTCGTACAGTGCATATTTTTTTCGCACCCCAAGCGGAGACAGATTGGGCATCACTACGTTTGCACCAGCCTGCAGTCCGCGCTCGCGGCCGTCCGGCCGGATGGTGCCGAGCGCCGTTGTAGCGGGCAGCAGCAAATTCGGTTGGATCAGCCGCAGCAGTGACAGCAGATACACTGTCTGCTCACACGTTCCGGCCGGAAAATCGCGGAACGGTGTGTCCTTCTGCGGAATAAACGGGCCGATACCGCACATCTCCGGCCGAAATTTTTCGATGAACTTTAAGTCCTCAGCGAGTGTTCGTGCCGTCTGATACGGCGAGCCGACCATAAAGCCGCAGCCGGTCTGGTAGCCGATGTCTTTCAAATCACGAAGGCAGCGCATACGGTTGTCAAACGACATCTGCGCCGGATGCAGCTTTTCATAATGTGCCTTATCGGCGGTTTCGTGACGGAGCAGATAACGGTCCGCGCCAGCATCGAACATCGCCTGATAGGCTTCACGAGGGAACTCTCCGAGCGACAGCGTTACTGCACAGTCCGGAAACTCGGCTTTGATCTGTCGTACCAGATGGCAAACCACATCGACTGAGAATGCGCTGTCCTCGCCGCCCTGCATGACAAAAGTGCGGAAGCCGAGCACATAGCCTTCCCGGGCACAGTCCAGTATCTGCGCCTCGCTCAGTCGATAGCGGTCACACGCAGGATTGGAACGCCGGATACCGCAGTAATAGCAGTCGTTGCGGCAGATATTGCCGATTTCGATCAGTCCTCGAATGTACACATCCGTACCATATACCTGTTTTCGTAAGGCAACCGCTTTCTCTGCGGCATAGGCTGCCAGTTCATCGCTCTGGTTTTCGATTAGATATTCGTATTCCTCTATTGACAGGCTGTGCTGCGCTTCCAGCCGGTCAATGAGCTGCTTCGCCTTATTCATCGCTCTGCACATTGGAGTACGCGGTCTTGACGCTGATGCCGTCCAGATTGCCGATTTTGCCGGACAAAGCCGAAATCACATCCTGCGGCGCATCAATGGCGATGGACACAATGTTGATATTGCGCGCTCGATAGGGAATACCCATGCGCCCGATGATATAGCTGCCGTACTCATGCAGCAGGGTATTGAGCCGTTCCACAGAATCCGTGTTCTCTACCACGATTCCCATTACGGCAACTCTTGTTTGCATAAAAACACCTCGGAACAAAAAATAACTGCGTCCTCTGAAAGACGCAGTCCGATACAGATATAAACGGCGCTTCCGTGCAGGAAACGCTGCAATACGATATGGACGGCTCCTTTCATGCAGAATCTGCGGACGCAGAGGCTTACTGTCAGGATCGCTACATCTATTATAGAGGATAGTCGGCAGACCCGCAAGCAAAACCGACGATTTTATGCAAAGAATTATTTTCGCAAAAATATGTATGATATTTTTGTCGAATTTTATCCTTCCAAATCTATATCTTGTATGGTACAATGCAATAGCGGCACATGATATATGGGTATGCACTTTTACGCTTTGCCTGTAAACAGCAGTGCTTTTTTGTTCGCTTTTTATCGGACAATATGATATAATGATGAACATATGAAATTTAGAGAGGAAGAACAACACATGGTTCGAGTTGTCAAAAAGGATCACACCAAAGAACCGTTTAACATCCAGAAGGTTGTTATCGCCGTTAATAAGTCGGCAAACCGTGTCCTCTACAACTTTACAGAGGATGAGTTGAAGTCGATCTGCAATCATGTCGAGGGTTATATCCGTGACCATCACATGACCGAGATTCAGATCTGGCAAATGCACAACATCGTTGAGTCTGCACTTGAGTCGGTGCAGCCGGAGGTTGCCAAAAGCTACCGCGACTACCGCAACTATAAGCAGGATTTTGTCGGCATGCTGGACAGCGTATACCAGAAAAGCCAGTCCATCATGTATATCGGCGATAAGGAAAATTCCAACACGGATTCCGCGCTGGTCTCCACTAAGCGCAGCCTGATCTTCAATCAGCTCAACAAGGAGCTGTACCAGAAGTTCTTTATGAACACCGAGGAACTGCAGGCCTGTCGGGACGGCTACATTTACGTCCACGATATGTCGGCACGCCGCGATACCATGAACTGCTGCCTGTTTGATGTAGCGAGTGTCCTCAAGGACGGCTTTGAGATGGGCAATCTGTGGTACAACGAGCCAAAAACACTTAATGTTGCATTTGACGTGATCGGTGATATCGTGCTTTCCGCTGCAAGTCAGCAGTACGGCGGCTTTACCGTGCCGTCGGTCGATCTGCTGCTCGAGCCGTATGCCGAGCGCAGCTACAAAATGCTGACCGAGAAGTATACTCGTCTGGGACTGGATGCTGATACGGTCGAGAAGGAAGTTATGGCGGACATTCTCAACGACTTTGAGCAGGGCTTCCAGGGCTGGGAGTACAAGTTCAACACGGTAGCATCCAGCCGCGGCGACTATCCGTTCATCACCATGACAATGGGAACCGGCACTGGTCGTTTTGCCAAGCTGGCCTCCATTACCATGCTGAATGTACGCCGCAAGGGGCAGGGCAAAAAAGGCCAGAAAAAGCCGGTCCTGTTCCCGAAGATCGTATTCCTGTACGATGAGAACCTGCACGGTCCCGGCAAGCTGCTTGAGGATGTATTTGAAGCCGGTATCCTGTGCTCGTCCCGTGCAATGTATCCGGACTGGCTGTCGCTGACCGGTGAAGGCTATGTGCCGAGCATGTATAAGAAGTACGGCGCGATCATCAGTCCGATGGGCTGCCGCGCGTTCCTGTCTCCGTGGTACGAGCGCGGAGGCATGAAGCCCGCTGATGAGAGCGACAAGCCGGTATTTGTCGGCCGCTGGAACATTGGCGCGGTATCGCTGCACCTGCCGATGATCTACGCTAAGGCACAGCAGGAGAGCCGTCCGTTCCGCGAGGTGCTGGACTACTATCTGGAGCTTATCCGCAAGCTGCACATCCGCACCTATGCATACCTGGGGGAGATGCGTGCATCTACCAATCCGTTGGCGTACTGCGAGGGCGGCTTCTACGGCGGGCATCTCAAGCCGTCGGACAAGATTAAGCCGATCATGAAAACCGCTACTGCGTCGTTCGGCATTACTGCACTCAACGAGCTGCAGGAACTGTACAACGGTAAATCGCTTGCCGAGGACGGTCAGTTTGCCCTCGAAACACTGCAGTATATCAACGATAAGGTCGAGCAGTTCAAGAACGAGGACGGCAATCTGTATGCTATCTACGGTACACCGGCAGAGAGTCTGTGCGGTTTGCAGGTCGAGCAGTTCCGCAAGAAATACGGCATCATCGAGGGCGTTTCCGATCGTCCGTATGTCTCCAACAGCTTCCACTGCCACGTTACCGAGGACCTGACACCGATTCAGAAGCAGGATCTTGAGGGGCGTTTCTGGAATCTGTGCAACGGCGGCAAGATCCAGTATGTCAAGTACCCGATTGACTACAACCATGAGGCGATTCGCTCTCTGGTGCGCCGCGCCATGGCAAAGGGCTTCTATGAGGGTGTCAATCTGTCACTCGCGTACTGCGATGACTGCGGTCATGAGGAGCTGTCTATGGATGTCTGCCCGAAGTGCGGCAGCCGCAACCTTACCAAAATCGAGAGAATGAACGGCTATCTTTCCTACTCTCGCGTGAAGGGCGATACGCGCCTGAACGATGCCAAGATGGCCGAAATTGCTGAAAGAAAGAGTATGTAACACGAATGCAGTATCACAATATAACCAAGGACGATATGCTCAACGGCGACGGCCTGCGTGTTGTGCTGTGGGTGGCCGGCTGCGGACATGCCTGTCCCGGCTGTCACAACCCCATCACATGGGATGCGGAAGGCGGTCTGCTGTTTGATCAGGCAGCAAAGAATGAGCTGTTCACCGAGCTCGGCAAGGACTATATCTCCGGCATTACGTTTTCCGGCGGCGATCCGCTTTTCCCCGGCAACCGTGAGGAGGTCAGCGAGCTGTGCCGCGAGATTCGGCAGAAGTTTCCGGACAAGACCATCTGGCTGTACACCGGCTATCGCTGGGAGGAAATCAAGTGGCTGCCGTTTCTCGATCAGATTGACGTGCTGATCGACGGTCGTTTTGTACAGGTGCAGGCCGATCCGCAGCTTCACTGGCGCGGCAGTGCCAACCAGCGCGTGATCGATGTTCCGCGCACGCTTGCGGCTAACAGTATCGTCCTGCATGACGATAAGTAAAAAGGAGTGCTGAATTATGCAACAGATCGCACAGTTTTTCAAGGTATCCGAGGAACAGTTTGTCCGTGACTGGTGCGCGGCTACCCGCCGCAGCGCGGATGAGGCCAAGAAGGTCTATCAGAACATCCGGCTGCCGCGCCGCGCGACCAAAGGCTCTGCCGGCTATGATTTTTTTGCGCCGGAAAGCTTTACGCTTGTTCCGCATGAGACCATCCTTATTCCGACCGGTATCCGCGTTATGATCGAGGACGGCTGGGTGCTGAGCCTGTACCCGCGTTCCGGTCTGGGCTTCCGTCACCGTCTGCAGCTTGACAATACGGTTGGCATTATCGACAGCGACTACTTTGAGGCTAAAAATGAAGGACACATTCTCATTAAGATGACCAGCGACGATCACAAGGGCAAAACCCTCTCGGTTGCCGCAGGCGACGGCTTTGCACAGGGTATTTTCCTGCCGTTCGGTATCACCGTGGACGATGAGGCTGACGGTGAACGCACCGGTGGCTTCGGCAGCACGACTGAAAAGAAGTAACAATTCCATAAACAGCCAAAAGCGCATTCACAGAGATTTATCTGCGAATGCGCTTTTTCTTATGCCCTGTTTACATGAAACAGGCAGCACAGGATCCCGCGTAAGCACTTGGGACTTTTCCATACAACAACCTTCATCATGCCTTACCCTCCTTCAGCACTGCAGCAGGAACAGCCCTGCCGCGATCACTGCCAGTGCAATCAGCCACACCGGCAGACAGGATGGGAGCAGACTGCCCAGCAGCAAGCCTGTTCCAAACATAAATACGGCAAGACCGATCGCCTGACCACGGCAGAACATAGCGCATCACGCTCCTGTTACCAGTATAAGCAGCGAGGATGGAAAATGTGACAGCAAAGCGAAAACGATCTGCTCATATTTTACACAAGCGCTTCATATGGTAATGCAGGAGCAGCGGTGAAACCAAAGGAGGCAGCATCAATGGAACTGAATCAAACAAGCATCTGCTACTATGAAAAGAAATTAGCGCATATCTCTGTGGCGACAGAGAGTGCGGATTCGATTGTGCCGGACACATTTCCGGATATCGGACGAATCGTGTGCGCGTATGGTACGGCGACCATCAAGGACCAGACTCCGCAGAATGGCCGCCTGTTGGTATCCGGCACCGTGCAGACGACTGTACTGTACGAACCGGAAAACGGCGGTAAACTGCGTCGGCTCTCCGTGCCGGTCACGTTTGCGCATATTGAGGAATGCGAGGGTGTCTCGGCAGAATCTGTCTGCAGCACCGTGTGCCGCATTGCTGCGGTAGAGGCCGAAGCTATGAACAGCCGCAAGGTATGCGTCAGCGTTCAGCTTTGCTTTTTAACCGAAGGCTACTGCAAAGCAGAGTGCGACGTGACAGAATCGGTCGAACTGGACGGCATAGAATGCCTGAGCCATTTGCAGAGCATAACGCTGCTGGAGCAGGTGCGCAGTTATCCGGTGACAATACTGGACGACATACAGCTTGCGGATGCAGCGGAGCTGTCCCTTCTGCACACCGACTGCACGATGCAGGTATCCGAGTGCCGCGCCATGCATGGCAGAATCATCGTGAAAGGTGAAGCGATACTGCACTGTCTTGCCATGCAGGAGGATGATGCTGTGCGCGTACTGAACAACAGCACGCCGTTCACGCAGATTCTCGAGTTGCCGGAAGCAGAAGAAGGCGCCCTGACCGCAGTTCATATGACCGTATCCGAGGCAGACTGCCGATTGGAATCCGATGGCATGTTGTCCTGCACCATCAGCGCACAAGCAATAGTACTGCTGCGGCAGGAGCGTAAGCTGCGCTGCATCGAGGATATGTATCTGCCCGGCAAGGTACTTGCTGCGCAGGCAGAACATCCTGTATTGCAGAATATGCCGTCCGCGCAGCCGTTTACCGCCGAAGGCAGTGAGACTTTGCAGACTGCACAGCATGTTTCTCATGTGATTTCCGCGCAGGCGGTCTGCTGCGGCGCAAAGCGCGTATCGGAGAGCGAGCTGCAGGTCAAAGCCGGTGTTCGTGTGCTGTATTTGAGTGATGAACAGCAGCTTTGCGCAGTGCAGCGTATTGTACCGCTGACCATGCCGTATAGTGAAGTCGGAGAGCCGGAAGATCTTACACTTTCAGCACGCACCACAGCGGCGGGTGAGCGCGGATTGCTTTTGACTGTCAACGCAAACGGCACTGCTGCAACACAGGAGCGCGTGACGTTCTGCTATATCTCTGCGCTGGAGATCAAGCCAAAGGAGAGCAGACATAACGGCGTAACGCTGGTGCTCAGGCAAATCACCGGCGAAGAACGGCTATGGGACATTGCCAAAAACTGCGATACGACCGAGCAGGCGATCCGCTGCGCGAACGACTTGCCGGCAGAGGCAGAGTATGTGCAGAATGCCATGCTGCTGATTCCGATTCAGGACTGAAAGGCGGGAAGAGAATGGAAAACCAGATTTACGATCAAATCAGCAGCCGTACCGGCGGTGATATTTATATTGGTGTTGTCGGTCCGGTTCGTACGGGCAAATCCACATTTATCAAGCGGTTCATGGAGACTATGGTGCTGCCCGATATGGAGAATCCCTACAAGCGGGAGCGCGCACGGGATGAATTGCCGCAGTCCGGCACCGGACGGACAATTATGACTGCCGAACCCAAATTTGTGCCGGAAGAAGCGGCGGAGATCGCTCTGCCGGAAGGCGGCGCATGCCGGGTACGGCTGGTGGACTGCGTAGGCTATCTGGTAGAGGGCGCACTCGGCGGCATGGAGGGAGATACACCGCGCATGGTATCTACACCGTGGCAGGAGGAACCCATGACACTGGCCGAAGCGGCAGAGATTGGCACACACAAGGTTATCGGTGAACACTCTACCATCGGACTGGTGGTGACGACCGATGGCAGCTTTACCGATCTGCCGCGTGAAGCCTATATACCGGCAGAAAAACGCGTAATCGAGGAACTGCAGTCACTCGGCAAGCCGTTTCTCGTGCTGGTAAACTCGTCAGAGCCGAACGGCGAAGCAGCACAGTGTGTATGCGCCGAGCTGCAGTCGCAGTACGGGATTGCACCGATTACGGTGAACTGTCTTGAACTGGATGAGAGCGGCATTGCAGATATTCTGCAGCAGGTGCTGTATGAATTTCCGGTCTGCGAGATTGGTTTTGTCCTTCCGCGTTATATCGGTACTCTGCCGCTGTATCATCCGGTGCAGAACAGCATTTACCAGTGCATCCGCACAGCCACCGAGGGCGGAGAAAAAATGCGCGATGTACAGAAGCTATGCCGTACCCTCGAAGAGAACGAATACGTCGAGCGGGCGAGTGTGGACAATATGGCGCTCGGCAGCGGCTCGGCGGTCGTGCATGTGGACGTACCGGAAACCGTATTCTATGGCATTGTCGGCGAGCAGACCGGCATTCAGGTGCGGGATGACGCAGATTTGATTCATGTGCTTGAGGATTTCGCTGCAGTGAAACAGCAGTACGAACGGCTGCATGGTGCGCTCGATCAGGTATATCAGACCGGTTACGGCATTGTGATGCCGTCGGTGGAGGAGTTGTCGCTCGAGGAACCGGAAATCGTTCGGCAGGGAGGGCGGTATGGCGTGCGTCTGCGGGCTTCTGCACCATCCATCCATATGATGCGGGCCAACATCAAAGCCGAGGTCAATCCGATCGTCGGCACGGAAAAGCAGTCGGAAGAACTGGTACACTATCTGCTCAGCGAGTTTGAGGAACAGCCGGAGAAGATTTGGGAGACCAATATTTTCGGAAAGTCGCTCAATGAACTCGTGCGTGAGGAATTGTCGCACAAATTGAGCCGTATGCCGGATGATGCTCGCGGTAAAATCCGTGAAACACTGGAAAAGATCATCAACGAAAGCGCAGGAGGACTCATCTGCATCATCCTGTGAAATCAGGCGTGCCTGCCAAAAACAGGCACGCTTTTTTAACAGAATTGTAAAGACTGTCCGCTTGTAAAGGTCGATTTGCTGTGCTAAAATGTATAGTGTATAGAAATGCGCATTTGAAGGAGACTTTTACTTGACCAAACAAGTGTTTATCATAAACGGCAGCGGCGGTGTCGGCAAGGATACCGTATGCAGTGCTGCCGCGCAAAGCTGGAAGGTGCAGAACATTTCGTCCATCACACCCATTTTGCAGGTGGCCAAAGCCGCCGGATGGGACGGCACCAAAACACCGGCGGCACGCCGTTTTCTTTCGCAGCTGAAGGCAGACTGCACAGAATTCAACGACCTTCCGTTCCGCTACTGCACAGAACAGCTGCAGATATTTGCTGAAAATGATGCAGAACTGCTGTTCGTCCATATCCGAGAGCCGGAGGAGATCGAGCGCTTCCGTCAGGCGGCAGGCGTAAACTGCAAGACCATTCTCGTGCGTCGACCGACACTTGAGCAGGCACGCGGACAGCTTGGCAACCGCTCGGATGACGGCGTTGCAGCGTACGCCTATGATGCGGAATTCCTCAACGACGGTTCGCTGGAAGAACTGCCCGCAAAAGTACATGACTTTTTACAGGCTCTGATCGAGAGATAACTTTCAAGATCGGGCACGGCTCTGTTTTACAGGAACAGCGCATAGAAAGGAACATCAAAATATGAGCCAGAACAAGAAGAAGTTCTTCGGCAAACACAAGCATGAACAGGAGCTTGAGCAGACACAGACGCTTCCGTCGATGTCAGAAAACACTGCTGACAAGATCGTTCAGACGGAGGACAATACTGCACTGGAAGAAGCATCCGAAAAAGCTGATGCTGACGAAAAAAACGAGAAGGCAGAGCAGCTAGCTGAATCCTTTCGCAAAAGATTTAATCGAAGCAAGTGCGTCCGCGTTATCATTGCAGCAGGATTGATTATTCTGCTGGTCGGCGGTTCGGTATTTGCTGTTATTCAGTCGCGCAATACCGGCATGGAGGACACAGTTCCGACGACTGCGGTCGTTACCTATGGCGATATTGGCACTTATATCGAGGGCAGCGGCGAAACAGCTGCACGCAACACGGAAGAACTTGGCCTGGGACTTGAGGGCAAAATCTCTCAGGTGCTGGTTTCCGAGGGAGATGAGGTGCATGCCGGTGATCCGCTGGTCGTTGTCGATCCGACCGGAATCCGCGAACAGCTGACAGCGGCACAGGCCGAATTCACGGCCGCGCAGAGTGAGTTGACCAACGCACAGGCAGCGATCACGCAGGCACAGAGCCGCATTGCCTCGGCACAGAGCCAGTACACCCACAGCAGCGCTACGGCACCGTTCAGCGGCAAGTTTATCGCATCAAGCACATTTGCGGTAGGGCAGAAGGTAAGTGCAGGACAGACCATCGGCCGTATGGTCAACGACAGCCAGATGCAGCTTGCTGTACAGTTTAGTTCGGAATATGCCAAAGATATCAAGGCCGGTCAGACGGCTACGATCTCTACCTCTGCCGGACAGGTTTCCGCTGTGGTTTCGTCGATTGATTCCACTTCCGGCAAAGGTACGTTCCTTGTCGTATTAACCGTGCAGAATCCCTCCGGTTCACTGGCGCAGGGAACGAGTGCTACCGCAACGATCAACAGCGACAGCGCCGGCACGATTTTCTCTTCCGGTTCGGGCACGTTGGACTACAGCAAGGAGCAGATTATCACGGCACCGATCAGCGGTGAAATCACGGCCTATAACGGCTCGAACCGCACATACAGCAGCAGTGCAGCCATTATGTCAATTTCCAATGTTGCAGCGCCGGATACTTCGGACGCGCGAAACAGTCTCACGGCTGCACAGAGCACGGCTGCAGCCGCACAGGCCAAGGTGAGCGAAATTCAGACGCGCATTCTCAAGCTGCAGCAGGAGATTCTGGATGCTACGATGACGGCTTCAATTGACGGCGTTGTCACCTCACTGAACGCAGAAGAAGGGGAGGAGACCGATGGTACCGAGCCTCTGGTTGTTGTTTCCGACCTGAACGATACCGTTGTTACGGCCGAGCTGACGACAGATGAAGTGCAGTCTGTCGAGCCTGGTCAGACGGTGACAATGAACATGTACACAATGGATGGTTCCGAGCTGCCGCTCACCGGTGTGGTTGACTCGGTTTCGCCGGAGCCGAGTCAGAACACGGGCAGTCAGGGCAGTCTGACGACTTTTAAGGCAATTATCACGGTTGATTCTATCGAAGGTCAGGCGATTTCCAGCGGCATGATGGTCGATTACAAAATTGCAGTTGCCGAATCGGACAGCTGCCTGATGGTACCGACTTCCGCTATCGTTCACACGGCGGATGGCAGTACGGGTGTATTCACCAAAACGCTCATCGACAAGGACGGCAACGAAATTCCGTTCGATGATACACTGCCGATTCCGGACGGCATGGAAGCACCCGAAGGTTATCAGCTGGTAGCGGTGGAAACCGGCGTTTCAGATGCGAACAATACCGAAATTTTCTGGGGCATCGATGAAGGTGCAACAGTTTATCTGAATGCCACACCAAATACATCAGACGCGGTAACTGATGAGGAAAATACAGCATATAACAGCTGATAAGCAGTATAAAGCACGGCTTTTGTTTTAGAACAGAAATCGTGCTTTTCTTTATCTCTTGCAAACTGGCATTACAAAATAATTGCAATCTGAGTATTTTAACATATTCAGATTAGGCGTATAATGCGTTCATACACCAAACAACAAAGGAGTCTGAACGACATGAGCGTACAATATAAGCTGAACAAGGAGCTGGCCCAGATGCTGAAGGGCGGCGTCATTATGGACGTAACCACACCGGAGCAGGCGAAGATTGCCGAAGCAGCGGGCGCATGTGCAGTTATGGCGCTGGAGCGCATTCCGGCTGACATCCGTGCAGCAGGCGGCGTTTCCCGCATGAGCGACCCGAAGATGATTCGCGGTATTCAGGAAGCGGTTTCCATTCCAGTTATGGCAAAGTGCCGTATCGGTCACTTTGTTGAGGCACAGGTGTTGGAGGCAATCGAGATCGACTATATCGACGAGAGTGAAGTGCTGTCTCCGGCGGACGATGTATACCACATTGATAAGACACAGTTCAAGGTTCCGTTTGTATGCGGTGCGCGTGATCTGGGTGAAGCTCTGCGCCGCATCGCTGAAGGCGCTGCAATGATCCGTACCAAGGGTGAGCCGGGCACCGGTGATGTTGTACAAGCGGTTCGTCACATGCGCGCTATGAACGCAGAGATTCGCCGTGTGCAGAATCTGCGTGAGGATGAGTTGTTTGAGGCCGCAAAGCAACTGCAGGTTCCGGTTGAACTGCTCAGAAGTGTGCATGAAAATGGCCGACTGCCGGTCGTAAACTTTGCGGCGGGTGGTGTTGCAACTCCGGCGGACGCAGCACTGATGATGCAGCTCGGCGCAGAAGGCGTATTCGTTGGTTCGGGCATCTTCAAGTCTGGCGATCCGGCAAAGCGTGCTGCAGCAATCGTAAAGGCGGTTACTAACTACACCGATGCAAAGCTGATCGCAGAACTGTCTACCGATCTGGGTGAAGCAATGGTTGGCATTAACGAGAGCGAAATCGCATTGCTGATGGCAGAGCGAGGCAAGTAAAATGGCAGTTGGAATTCTGGCGCTGCAGGGCGCCTTTGCAGAGCATGCCGCAGTGCTGGATAAACTCGGTGTATCGCACTTCGAAATTCGTCAGAAGCGCGATTTGGATCAGCCGATGAATGGTTTGATTATTCCGGGTGGGGAAAGCACAGTAATGAATAAACTCTTGCGCGAGCTGGATTTGTATGATACGCTGCGTGAACAGATTCAAAACAGACTTCCTGTATTCGGAACCTGTGCCGGTCTGATTCTGTTGGCTAAGCAGATTGATGGCGGCATACCATGCTTCAGTGTGATGGATATTCGTGTAAAACGTAATGCCTATGGCAGACAGCTTGGCAGTTTTTTCACGGATGATCGGTTTGGCGGTAGCGAGAGAATACCGATGACATTCATTCGCGCACCATATATTGAGAGCGTAGGAAATAATGTCGAGGTGCTATCCATTGTTGACAGTAATATTGTTGCCGCGCAGCAGGATAATATGCTCGTGACCGCATTTCATCCGGAATTAGATAAGGATTTGACGGTGCATCAGCATTTCATTCGGATGGTTGAGCAGTTTCGGTTGAAGAATGCAGGATAACTAAAATAAGCGGCTCTGTATGAGCCGCTTACAGTCTGTCGAAAAACCCAGTTGCCCATTAAGCGGCAACTAGGTTTCTATCACATATACAACAGAAAATAGACAGGTCCTTAGGACTCCATTGCTACTGCAATGTGTGACGGAAATGTGTGACGGAGCCGGATCCGATGCTGAGTATGCTGGAATGGCTGTGCACAGAGCTCATGGAGGTCGAGGTGGACCAGCAGCTAGGAGCAGAGAAAAGTCAGCGCATTGTCAGCATGGTGGTACTTATCGTGTGCGGTGTGGATGAAAACGGTCATAGGGATATCATTGCCGTTGAATCTATGGCCGAAGAATCCGGGAGCTCCTATGAAGTGCTGTTTCAGAATCTGGAGGACCGTAGTCTGTCCACGCCCAGGCTTATCATTTCAGATGCACACGCCGAACTGGTTTCGGCAATTCGTGAATCCTTTCCCGACGCCTCATGGCAGCGCTGCAAGGTGCATTTCATGCGGAATATTCTGGTCTATGTGCCGCAGAAAGAGAAGAAATCCTAATCGTATTCGTGAAGCAAGGCGACGTTCCGGTGTTTCAACGCTTAAAATTGCTTCGGCGCTCGGTATCTGCCGTGATACGGTCTATCGCTGGGAACGTGGCGAAACATTATTTTCGTCCAGCGTCCTGTTGAATTTGGGGTACATTTTTGGTATAACTTGTGATTGGCTAGTATGTCGTAGCGATGACCCGTATAAAACAGTTGACGAGGTAGACATTCGTAGTGTAAAATCTAATTTAGACATAGGAATCTAATTATACAAAATAAAGATTTTGTATAATTAGTAAACCATCTATCTAATAACAATTAGTAATTAACTGTTTTCATCCTATTTTCTCCAGATACTCTATCATATCAGCCACAGCACGATCATTATTAGAACTTACCATCACATTTACATTTCGCAGCACTTCCGGCTCTGCATTGGCTGGTGCAAACGAAATCTGAGCTTCGTGCAGCATGGATTCATCATTGTAGCTGTCGCCAATAGCAAACACACGTTCAACATCCGGTAAGTATTCAACAATACTTCGTAGAGCCGAACCCTTATTCACACCAGCGGCTGTGATTTCACAGAATGTCGGCATGCTGGATGTCACATCAAATACATGCGGATACCGAATCAGTAAATCCTGCGTCAGTGCGGTGATCGGTGCTGGTTCACCGGTAAAATTGACCGTACACCAATCCGCAGTTGCGCTTTTTGCAAACTGCTCATTAGAAAGCATCTGATAATCTAAATGCAGCTTGCGCATGTGCTGCAGCGTGTGATCGCTCATTTGACGAATCAGCGCTGTTTCGGCGGTAAAAATCTCGCATCCAAATTGTGAATTATTTAACAATACATACTCAATCATTTCCTTCGTCTCGTACGGCATACCGGAGCAATGCAAAATCTGGCGATTTTCATCGCAAATCAATGAACCATTCATCACACTGTATGGCGCATTGACCGGCAACTGAGCTATATATGTGCCAATAGCATGAGGAGAACGGCCGGTCGCAAGCGACAGCCGTCCTCCCTTTTTCGTAAAATATTGTAATGCGCGCAGATTTTCTTCCGGAATTTGCTTTGAATCATCGAGCAGCGTACCATCCATATCGCAGGCCAACAGCATACCCTTAAACTTTTTCATTGCATACGCTCCAATTTATCAAGAACTTCAGTAAAATATTGTGGCAGCGATGCCAAAAAATCCATCCGCTCCCCTGTTCTCGGGTGCGTGAGCGTCAGCTTCGCTGCATGCAGACATTGACCGCCGATATTGGAAAACCGGTCTTTTTTCAGTCCGTACACCGGATCACCGATAATCGGATGACCAATAGACGCCATATGTACACGAATCTGGTGCGTACGTCCAGTCTCGAGCTGAAACGCCATATGTGTGTAGCCGTTATACCGTTTGATGACAGTATAATGCGTGATTGCCTCCCGTCCGCCTTCCACGATTGCCATTTTTTTTCGATCAGTCTTGTGACGGGCAATCGGCTTATCCACCGTTCCTGTATCATCCTTAACAGAACCAACCACAATCGCTTCATAGCCGCGATATGCCGTATGCGCCGCAATCTGAGCCGCCAGACTCTGATGTGCGGCGTCATTTTTCGCCACAACGAGCAGACCACTGGTATCCTTATCTATACGATGCACAATGCCCGGTCGATGTTCACCGTTAATACCAGACAGGCTGTCACCACAGTGGTACATCAATGCATTAACCAACGTACCATCCCAGTTGCCAGCCGCAGGATGCACAACCATGCCGCGCGGCTTGTTGACCACCACAATATCCGCATCCTCATAAACGATATCCAGCGGAATATTCTCCGGCTTGAGATCAACTTCCTTTAACTCCGGAAGTTGAACCGTAACCGCCTCGCCGCCGACCAGCTTGTAATTTTTCTTGAGCGGCTGACCGTTACAGCTTACCGCCTGCTCCGACAGAAGATTCTGCGCCGCAGAGCGAGTCAGTCCTTCAATCTGCTCTGCCAGCCAGCTGTCGATACGCTTGCCGGATTGCTCTGCCGAAACTGTAAATTGTAATTCACTCATGGTTACTTCTCCGCTTCGCTTGTCTCCTTGTGCTGAAACATAAAATATAGCACAAACAGTACGCCACCTACACAAATGAAGATATCTGCCACATTAAATACCGGGAAATGAATCAGACGGAAGTCAAACATATCGACAACAAAACCGCGTGCTACACGATCAATGGCGTTGCCGAGTGCACCTGCCGCTACCAGAATCAGCGACCAGCAGCCAAGCTGAGTCTGCAGCATATTCCTGTAAATCGCTGTGAAAATGGCAACTGTAATCACAATGGCCAATACAACAAAAATCCAACGTGAATCAAACTGCGCGAACAGGCTGAATGCTGCACCGCGGTTCTCAATATAGGTCAAGTGAAACACACCATTGATCAACGGAATGGTCTGCTGTGCCTGCAGGGATGTAAACGCCCAGTATTTCACTGCCTGATCTGCCGCGATCATCAGCAAGATTGCACAAATATAAATCGGCATTTTCTACCTCCAAAACAAAAAGGAGGAACAGAATTGCTCTGCTCCCCCTTGGATTCTTCTTTTAGCCTACAACCTTGGCACAGCGAGCACACAGACCCGGATGCTTTGCATCAGAACCAACGGTCTTAGCCTGCTTCCAGCAGCGCAGGCACTTCTCACCTGCTGCGCGGGCAACAGCAATCTTCAGACCCGGCAGATTCTCGCTTACAGCGCCCTCGCCGTCACCGGCAACGACATCAAGTTCGGAAACGATGCACAGATCAGCCAGATCCTGACCACAGCCGTTCAGGAATGCAGCCTGCTCAGCGTCAGCGTAAACAGTAACGCATGCTTCCAACGGCTTGCCGATGGTCTTAGCAGTACGCGCACCCTCGAGCGCCTTGTTTACGTCATCGCGGAATGCGGTCAGCTTGTCCCACTTAGCACGATCCTCATCGCTGAAGGACAAAGCCTCGTCAGCCTGCGGCATCTCGTTATATGCTACGTTGCGAGCATCATCCTCAGCAGCGTGCGGCATAGCCTGCCAGATTTCGTCTGCGGTAAAGCACAGAATCGGAGACAGCATGCGAACCAGCGCACTCAGGATACGATAGATCGTAGTCTGTGCAGAGCGGCGGCTCAGACCATCGGTCTCATCGCAGTACAGACGATCCTTGATCACATCGAGGTAGAAGTTGGACATATCAACAACACAGAAATTATGAATTGCATGGAATACGGTGTGGAATTCGTAGCTATCATATCCCTCACGAACCTTTGCAGCAAGGTCGTTCAGCTTCATCAGTGCCCACTTATCCAGCTCCGGCATATCTGCGTATGCAACAGCGTTGGTCTTAGGATCAAAGTCAAACAGGTTGCCCAGAATGTAGCGAGCCGTGTTACGGATCTTAAGGTAGTTCTGCGACAGATGCTTGAGCATGTCCTTGGAAATACGCATATCCTGACGGTAGTCAGAAGAAGCAACCCACAGACGCATTACGTCTGCGCCATACTGCTTGAGGATATCCTCCGGAGCAATACCATTGCCCAGAGACTTGGACATCTTCTGGCGCTCCTCATCAACAATCATACCGTGGGTGATAACCGTCTTGTACGGAGCCTTGCCCTGTGTAGCGATAGAGGTCAGCATCGAGGACTGGAACCAGCCGCGATACTGGTCGTTGCCTTCCAGATATACGTCAACCGGGGTCTTCTGGCCTTCGCGGTTCTCGATAACAGCGCGCCAAGAGGAACCGGAATCGAACCATACATCCATGGTATCGGTTTCCTTGTCAAATTCGCTGCAGCCGCACTCACATTTGGTGCCTGCCGGCAGAATCTCAGCAGCCGTCATGTCGAACCATGCGTTGGAGCCCTTTTCACGGAACAGATCAGCAACGGTCTTAATCGTCTGCTCATTTACCAGCGGCTTGCCACACTTCTTGCAGGTGAAGATCGGAATCGGAACACCCCAAACACGCTGACGGGAAATACACCAGTCAGAACGCTCACGGATCATGGAGGTCATGCGCTCCTGACCCCAGCCGGGAATCCACTTGATGTCCTCACAAGCCTTGACTGCGTCATCCTTGAGCGCATCAACAGAGCAGAACCACTGCTCAGTAGTGCGGAAGATGATCGGATTTTTGCAGCGCCAGCAATGCGGATAGCTGTGCACGATGTCCTCTGTTGCGAGAAGTGCACCGCAGTCATCCAGATCCTTGAGGATAACCTCGTTGGAATCATCCACGAACATACCCTCGTACTTGCCGGATTCAGCGGTATGGCGTCCCTTGCCGTCAACCGGAACGATGATCGGGATGTTGTACCTCTGGCAAACGATAAAGTCATCAGCACCGAAGCCCGGAGCGGTATGAACACAGCCGGTACCGGCATCGAGCGTTACATGGTCACCGGTGATAACCAGAGAATCACGGTCGAACAGCGGGTGCTTGGTCTTGATCAGCTCCAGATCAGAGCCAAGAACGGTTGCGAGAACTTCCCAGCTGTCAATACCGGCAGTCTTCATAACAGAAGCAACCAGTTCCTTAGCCAGAACATAAACCTCGCCGTTCGGGACCTTAACGAAATCATACTCGAAGTTTGGGTTCAGAGAAATTGCAAGGTTGCCCGGAATGGTCCAGGTAGTGGTGGTCCAAATTACGAAATATACGTTCTCTTTGGTACCAAGCAGTTTGGTGATAACACCCTTGTCATCGGTTACAGCGAACTTTACAAAGATAGACTTACACGGAACATCCTTGTACTCAATCTCTGCCTCAGCCAGTGCGGTCTCGTCGTGCGGGCACCAGTAAACCGGCTTCTGACCCTTGTAGATGTAACCCTTCTTAGCCATCTCGCCGAAAATCTCAATCTGAGCAGCCTCGTAATCATGGGTCAGGGTCAGGTACGGACGATCCCAGTCGCCGATAACGCCCAGACGCTTAAACTGGGTACGCTGGGTATTGACATGATTGTGTGCGAACTCTTCACACTTGGAGCGGAACTCCGCAGTGGAAACCTTGCTGCGATCCATGCCGTAAGCCTTGATTGCCTGACGCTCAATCGGAAGACCATGGGTATCCCAGCCCGGAATGTACGGAGCCTGATAACCCATCATATTGCGCGAACGCAGAATAAAATCCTTGAGGATCTTATTCAGTGCATGACCCATATGCAGATTGCCGTTTGCATACGGAGGGCCGTCGTGCAGAACGAAAAGCGGCTTGCCTTCGTTCTTCTTCATCAGTTCATGGTAGAGGTCGTTCTTCTCCCAGTTTTCCAGAAAACCCGGCTCGCGCTTCGGCAGACCGGCACGCATCGGGAATTCGGTTTTGGGCAAATTGATCGTATTGTTGTAATCCTGCTGCATTGTGCAGTGTTCAGTCCTTTCGCTTATTTACTTAACATCCTTCGGGTCGTATTCAGTGCCAAACTGCAGTTCGCCGAAGTCAAATTTACGCGTTGCATCTTCAACTGGTGCATCGCCCTTCCCAGTCGCATTTGTGTTCTTTGCATCTTCAGTCTGCTGTACCGGAGCGAGGTTTTCGCCCTTCGCCAACTCTGCCAGTGCTCTTGCCTGCGACTGATACAGCTTTGCTACATGAGCGATGAACTCAGCAGTGTTCTTGCGGGCAGTCTCCAGTTTCTGTTCCTCGGTGTTGATTTCCGCCTGGGTGTCTTTCACCTTGTTTGCGGTTTCATCCTTCGCAGAAGCAATGATCTCCTCTGCTTCCTTCTTTGCCTTGTCGATTGTCTCCTGTGCAATCGACTGAGCGGTCAGTAGGGTACGGTGCATTCCTTCTTCAACACCGCGGTATTCTTCAATTTTATCGACCAGCACCTTCATTTTTGCCTTCATAGCAGCGTTTTCCTTCTGCATCGCTGCAAATTCCTCTGCAACACGCTCGAGAAAAGTATCGACAGACTTCATGTCATATCCGCCGAAAACTGCTTTTTCAAAGCCGATTTCTTGTATTTCCTGCACCGTCATATGTTTTTCCTCCGTCTTTATATCATTTGCCGTACTGACACGGAAAAATGGTCGGGCTGCGCCCGACCAAAATCAGCGCCGTTTGTCCGGCAGGCTTAAAGCATATATACCATTTGTTCTAAAACAATCAGAACAAAAAATGCCAGCATAAACGCAAAATCAAACGGACAATTCCGCAGTGCACTCACGCGGCTCAGCAGACTGCGAAAAGGTTGAATGAGCGGCTCGGTAACAAGACACAGAAACTCGTAGATTTTCGAGTCGCTGCCCTGTACGAACCAACTCATGATTGCCCGTGCAAAAAACATAAACTGCAGAATGCGCAATAAGCTGCCTACGAAATATATTACCAAGCTGTTCACGATAGTACTCACGATCTGCGCTTAGAAATACATACCGCTGTTTTCCAGTTCATCGATCAGATCGCCCATAATATCAACATTGTAGGGTGTGATAATATAGGTGCTGTTTGCAACCTTCTTGATCTTGCCTTCGTTTGCATATGCAACACCGCTGAGAAAGTCCACCAGGCGACGGGCAATATCCTTGTTGGTCTGCTCCAGATTGAGGACAACCGTACGCTTGTCCTTGAGATGATCTGCAATCTCTGCAGCCGCCTCAAAGCGATCCGGCTTGACCAGAACCACAGCCAGCTGTGTAGTAGTATTGATGTTTACAACCTTATCGCTGCGATCGTGACGGCGCACCTGAGGCGCGTCCTGTGCATCACTGTCGTACGAACGGTCATAGGATCTTCTATTGTAAGATGATGGCTCGCTATCCATCGCAGGTTCTTCGTTTCTCTGACGGGGCATCTCGTCTTCGTAGTCGTCCTCCAACTCACTGCCCTTTACCCAATCAATAAAGCCTTTGATCGAACCCATGCCAAGTTCCTCCTTATGTTTTAAGGCGAAACGATCTGATACGGCCGTTTGCCAAAGATCGCCGTGCCCACGCGAACCATGTTCGCTCCGCACGCAATCGCCGTTTCAAAATCATTCGTCATTCCCATAGACAAATAATCCATATCTACATTATCGTATTTTTTCGTCAAAATGTCAATAAATACTTGACGCATTTCGGTAAAGTAGTTTGAATTTTTTGTTTTTTCATCTGCAACGGGAGGAATTGCCATCAATCCGCGGATATGAAGTGACTTTTTTGCGCTCAATTTCACGATCGCATCGTGCAGTTCTTCGGGCGGAAGACCGCTTTTCGCGGCTTCTCTGCCGATATTTACCTCCAGAAGAATATCCTGACAAACACCGCGCTTCTCGGCTTCCTTGGCGATAGCCTCGCCGAGATGAACCGAGCCGACTGACTGAATCAGCGAAACCTTGCCGATCAGGTACTTGACCTTGTTGGTCTGAAGCGTGCCGATAAACTGAAGGTCTGCGCCATCGTAGGCGTCCTGTTCATACTTTTCCTGCAGCTCCTGCACACGGTTTTCGCCGCACACGCGGATGCCTGCTTCGATGGCTGCCTGCACGCGCTCGGCGTTATTCATTTTGGTCGCAGCCACCAGCGTAATTTCACTGGGATCGCGCCCTGCCTGCACGGCGGCATTGTTGACGCGCTCGATCACAGATTTTACGCGTTCCTGCAGTTCTTTCTTTTCTTGCTCCGTCATGTTTTCACCACCATATTATTTTGCAGATTTTTACCTTGAACGATAACCTGGTCTCGCTCGACCAGCATATCGGAGTCGGTCGCACTCTGTTTGACGACATAATAATCGTCCGCCTCAAACAGCTCGTTAATCATTTTGAATTTCTGTATCGAGCCGCTCAGGATGAACACGCCGGGGATTTGCGTGGTCTTTCCGTCGCTGTCTGTTTGTTCCTGCACGCGGACGGCACTCTTCGGCACCTTGAGTCCGGTGTAGGTCGCAATGATAATTTCGATTGGCTGTTCGCGCATGGAAACCATTTCACTGCTGAATTCTGTGCCTTCCATCACCAGCAGAGCTGTATCGCTGTCACCTTGATGGTTGATGGAATGTACGGTTACTTTGGATTCCATCGAAGCCTGTGTAAAGTTTACCGTCAACTCCTGACCGACCTGCAGACGCTCAGCCTGCTCGGCCGGAATCTTAGCTGCAAGATACCAGTTGAATCCCTTGACAATCTTGCCGAGCGAATTGCTGTTCTCAGCAGACGGCTGCTGCGCAACGGTCTTGTCAAACTGCTCCACGGTCATCTCATCCAGTGAGGATGGTGTGAGAATACTCTCGTATCCATCCACTACCTCGGAGAAATATCCGGACGAAGATGCAGTAAGTTCCGTGGTCCGGCCGGTAAGCTGATGCTCAAGCGAGGACTGCTCAGAAACCAAAGCGTCACGTTCGGCAGATACCTCGTTGGTATCCACATTGCCTGCCTCTCGGCGCAGCGACAGCGTGCGCAGCGAACTTGCGGCGGATGCGACCGAAGAACCGCTGCCTTCCTTCACCTGCTCGGCCAGCTGCTCGATCGTCAGCGTGATGACCTGATCCAGCTTTGCGATGTTTGAGCTGTCCGATGCGGACTGCAGCGCCGTATCCAGAAGAGAAATACGTTCCTCCAGCGGATCGAGCTGTCGGCTCAGGTCCATAGATTCCTGATCGGAATAGATGATCGCCAGCGGTGCGTCCTGCTGTACGCGTTCACCGCTGTACACGATGTGCTTGACCGAGCTTCCCGTGGCATTGTCGATCGGTTCTTCATCGCGGAAGAACCAGCCATCGCTCGTAAAGCTGTCATTAACTGTGACATGCAGAGCCGGTGTGGTCTCCGGTGCAGCCGAAAAAGCGTTAGAAAGACGGCCGCCCAGATAAATCACCATCAGCACCGCCGCAATGATAAATACAACGCGGTTTCCGCCGTCATTCCGCCGTTTTCGCGGCTTGGATTTTGTGCTTTTTGTCTGTTGTCCCATGTAAAGACCTCGTATATGTTCACTGTTCCGCACGCTCCCCTCTCGGTGCATGGAGATCGACTCTATGCTGTGGGATCAGAGTAGAGATTGCGTGCTTATAGATCATTTGCTGTTTTCCGTCGCTCTCCAAAATCACAACGAAGCTGTCGAATCCGCGGACAATACCGCGCATCTGAAACCCGTTCGTTAAAAATACGGTGATGTTCTGCGCCTGCTGACGCAGTGCACTGAGCATTCTGTCCTGTAAGTTGATTTCGTTTCGCACAATGATTCCTCCAGTTGAAATTACAATTTATGGTATCATTGTACACCGTGGTTTTGAAGATATTTTGTCGTTTCCTGTAAGACGAAAGGAAGTTCTTCTCCACTATTATAATATATCCAGTGGATGCTGTCATCCCTTTTCAGCCAGGTAAGCTGACGTTTTGCATAATTTCTGCTGCGCCGTTTGAGCAATTCGGTACATTCTTCCAATGTTTGCTCGCCGCTCAGATAGCCGAGCAGCTCTTTGTAGCCGATAGCCTGCGCAGCAGTGCCGGTCAGCAGACCGCGCTCCACCAGCCGTTTCGTCTCCTCCAGCAGACCGTTTTCCATCATAAGATCCACTCTGCGGTTGATGCGGTCATACAGAATTTCACGGTCAGACGGGCAAACACCGATCTTGAGCGCATCATACTTTGGCTCCGGGCGCTTGTTCCTGCGATTAAATTCGTCGATCGTCATACCGGTCTGCTCATACACCTCAAGAGCACGAATGACGCGCTTGAGATTGTTCGGGTGCAGACGTTCCGCTCCGGTCGGATCCACCTTAGCCAGACAGTCATGTACCGCCTGATTGCCCTGCTCGGCGGCCATGCGCTGATATTTCTCACGCACGGTCAGGTCGGTCTCGTCGCCGGAGAATACGCTGCACTCGATGAATGCGTCCATGTACAATCCTGTGCCGCCGACAACGATCGGTGTCATCCCGCGCGACAGAATATTCTGCGCAGCAGCGTCTGCCAGTTCGACATACCGCGCCACTGAGAACGTTTCGCCGGGCTCGCATACATCGAACAGATGGTGCGGTACGTCCTGTCGTTCCCTCATATCCGGCTTGGCGGTGCCGATATCCATTTCACGATAAAGCTGCATGGAATCCGCAGAAATGATCTCGGTATGCAGTTGTTGCGCCAATGCGACCGATAAGGCGGTTTTGCCGCTGGCAGTCGGTCCGCAGATGCAGATCAAACGGTTTTCCATGCTGTTTCCTCACTTTTTATTGATTTACACGCTTGAACATCTTGTCAAGCTCATATTTGGTCAGACGAACGGTCGTCGGCCTGCCATGCGGGCAGGAACGCACGTTGTCATCGCTCAGCACCCGCTCGCACAGGTCCTGCAGCTCGGTCATCGTGGTCGGTTTGCCTGCCTTGATAGCCGCCTTGCATGCTACCGTATGAATTAAATCGTCCAGACGATCCGGCACGGTGGTACGGCTGTTCATCGCCTTTTCGGCCAATTCACTGATGACGCTCTGCACATCGCCGCTATCCAGATAAGCGGGCACGCTGCGTACGGCAAAGCTGTTCTCGCCAAAGCTGTCGATGGCAAAGCCTGCCTGACGGATGTCCTCGATCTGCGACTGCACAGCGGCGGCTTCCTCGCCGGTCAGCTCTACAATTACAGGCGTGAGAAGCTGCTGCTGCGGCATATCGGTCTCCGCACGCAGCTTGTTAAACAGAATACGTTCATGCGCGGCATGCTTGTCGATGAGAATCAAGCCGTCCTTGTCCTCAGCAATAATGTACGTCTGGAAGCATTCGCCGATTACACGCACACCGGCATCCAGCGGCTGCAGGATCTGCGGCTTATCCTTGACCTCCGGTGCGCTGACAGGCGGCACAACAACCATCGGTTCATCTTCCGGCTCCGGTTCCGGCGTATGCACGGCAGGTGTTGGTTCTGCGACCGACGACTTAACCGGCTGTGCCATTCGCGGACGAATCGGTTCCTGCGGTTCCTCCTGCAGGATGCGCGGCGCGGACAGATAACTCGATGCACTGCGCGGACGCTCTGCCTTTGGCGGAATGGACACGAGGAAATCCTCTAAATCCGGTGCTTCCTCGTCGTTCTTTACCGGTGCAATCGGTGTTGGCTTGACACTCGGCGTGACAAACGGCTTAGGGTCTACCGGCTTTGGAATCGCAAACCGCTGCTGCTCATGCGTCAGATTATCTTCACGCGGCTTGGCAGGCGCTTCCTTCTCCTTGTGCTCCAGATGCGGCATATTGTCGTTTGCGGCAAGTGCATTCTTGCAGGCAATATACACGACCTCGAAAATCGGCTTTTCCTGCGAAAATTTGACCTCGGTTTTTGCAGGATGCACGTTGACGTCAACCGCCGACAGCGGCAAATCCAGGAAAAGCGCACCAGACGGATATTTGCCGGTGATGATCGCATTGCGATAGGCCTCTTCCATTGCAGCCTGCATAAGACGGCTCTTGACATAGCGGCCATTGACGAAAAAGTGCTGCATGGAACGGTTGGCACGTCCGGCGTGCGGCTTGACAATGTAGCCGTGCACGGTCATACCGTTGCGCTCGGTCATCGGCACTTCAATCATATTGGCAGTCATTTCCTTGCCGAATACGCCGAACACCGGCGCAATTAGCTTGCCCTTGCCGTCCGACGAGAATACCTGCTTGCCGTCGCGAATAAGCGTAAACGCAATTTCTGGATGTGAGAGTGCCGCATGCTGTACTACGCCGAGAATGTAACCCGCCTCGGTGAAGTCCTTTTTGAGAAACTTCATGCGAGCCGGTGTGTTGAAGAACAGGTCGCGCACAACGATTGTTGTGCCTTCCGGACAGCCGGCTTCCTCCTGTGTCTGAATCTCACCGGCTTCCAGATGCAGGTGCAGACCCGCAATCGAACCTGCCTGACGCGTAAACAGATCAATGCGCGTAACCGACGAAATCGCAGCCAATGCTTCACCGCGGAAACCCAATGTGCCGATGGCGTTCAAATCTTCCTCGGTGCGCAGCTTGCTGGTCGCGTGGCGGCGGAAAGCCACGGGCGCGTCTTCTGCCGACATGCCGCAGCCGTTATCCGCAATACGCAGATAGGTAATGCCGCCGTTTTCAATCTCCACTGTAATGCGGGTAGAACCTGCGTCGATCGCATTCTCGACCAGCTCCTTCGCCACAGAGGATGGCCGTTCAACAACCTCTCCTGCCGCGATCAGATCCGCAAGATGCGGAGATAATTCATGAATCACTGCCATTTTTCTTTGTTTTCCTTTCCGGAACAAATCATGCTTGGTCTTTCCTGCCCTGATAAATGATTAAACCAGCTTTTTCAGCTCATACAGTGCGTTGAGCGCTTCGATCGGCGTCATGGTGTCCACCTGCAGTGCACGCAGACGTTCGGCTACGGCATCGCCGGAGAGCGAATCCATCGTAATCTGCGGAACGTCTTCCGGTTCCTCGGCTACGGCATGCAGCTCGATTTTCGGCATGGTGGATTCCAGATCAGCCAGCACAGCCTTTGCCCGCTTGATGACCGGATTCGGCACACCGGCCAGCTTTGCAACCTCAATGCCATAGCTGTCATCCGCGCCGCCGCGCACGATTTTGCGCAGGAACGTAATGTCATCACCGCGCTTTTTGACTGCGATATTGTAATTCTTGACGCCCTTAACCAGATCTTCAAGCACCGTCAGCTCGTGATAATGCGTTGCAAACAGCGCGCGTGCGCCGATGCGCTTCTTGTCCGCTACATACTCTACGACTGCGCGGGCAATGCTCATGCCGTCATAGGTAGAGGTTCCGCGGCCAATCTCATCCAAAATGATCAGGCTGGACTTGGTAGCGTGCCGCAGAATGTCCGCGACCTCGCTCATCTCCACCATGAAGGTGGATTGACCGCTTGCCAGATCATCCGACGCGCCGACACGTGTAAACACGCGGTCTGCCACGCCGATATGCGCGGACGAGGCCGGCACATACGAGCCAATCTGTGCCATGATGGTAATCAGTGCCACCTGCCGCATATAGGTGGATTTGCCTGCCATATTCGGGCCGGTGATGATAGCAACGCGGTTTTCCTTGCTGTCGAGCAGGGTGTCGTTCGGAATGAACAGACTGTCGGACAGCATTTTCTCAACAACCGGGTGACGGCCGTCCTTGATGTCAATGCGGTCGGAAAAATCAACCACCGGACAAACATAGTTGTTATCACAAGCCACATCAGCCAGAGCACACAGAACGTCAAGCGCTGCGATAGCCTGCGCGGTCTTCTGCACGCGGTGTACCTCAGCGGCAATCTGGTCGCGTACAGAAACGAACACCTCATATTCGAGTGCGGTCAGCCGCTCCTGTGCACCGAGCACGGTGCTCTCGAGCTGTTTCAGCTCCTCGGTGATATAGCGCTCGCTGTTCGCAAGCGTCTGCTTACGAATATAGTTCTCCGGAACCGCCTCCGCATTGGAGCGGCTGACCTCAATATAATAGCCGAACACACGGTTGTAGCCGATTTTCAGCTTGCTGATGCCGGTACGCTCGCGTTCCGCCTGCTCGATTTCGGCAATTTTGCCCTTGCCGCCGGACGCAAGGTCGCGCAGACGGTCAATCTCCTCGTTGAAGCCCTTGCGGATCATGCCGCCTTCCCGAAGAAGAATCGGCGGCTCGTCTACAATGGCCTGCTCGACCAGCGCGCGGATGTCTTCGAGCAGATCAATCTTACCGGTCAGCTCGCGCAGCATAGACTGGCCGAACAGAGCAGCCTGCGTTTTGATCTCCGGCAGACAAGAAATTGCCGCCGACAGCGCACGCAGATCACGGCAGTTTGCAGTGCCGTAGGCTACACGCCCGATCAGGCGCTCCATATCGAACACCCGCTTGAGTGCGTCCGTCAATGCCGTGCGGGCAATTACATCGTCACACAATGCACCTACCGCCTGCTGACGGCGTGCAATATGCAGCGGATTATACAACGGTTTTTCAATCCACTGACGAATCAGGCGCGAGCCCATTGCCGTGCGCGTGTGGTCAAGCACCCACAGCAGCGTGCCCTTCTTTTCCTTGGTCCGCATGGTCTCGCACAGCTCGAGATTGCGGCGTGCGATCAGGTCAAGCTCCATGTACTGACCCTGATGGTACACCTGCAGCTGATTCAGACTGGAAAGGCTGGCCTTCTGCGTCTGTTCAAGGTAATCCAACAGACCGCCGAGGCACCGCACAGTGCACGGCAGGTCGGTCAGACCGACAGCGTCAAAGTCCTGCACCTTGAAGTGCTCCTGAATGCGTTCCGCACTGCGCTGTGCCTCAAAGCACTCCTCCGGCATCGGCTCGATAAGCGCCTCCAGACGTTCCTTCAGAAAGGACTGAAGGCTGTCTGCCGAAATGGCTCCGCCGCCGACCAACACCTCACGCGGCACAAAACGTCCGAACTCACTGGTTATGTCATTCCAGTTATCCGATCCGGTCGCGTACACCGAACCTGTCGTAATATCAGCAAAGCATACGCCGACAGAACCACCGGCTGCGTATACGCAGCCGAGAAAGTTGTTCCGATTTTCATCCAGCATGGAGGCTTCCACGACCGTACCCGGTGTCACGCGTCGGATGATCTCGCGCTTGACCAGACCTTTTGCCTTTTTCGGGTCCTCCATCTGCTCACAGATTGCAATTTTGTAACCCTTCTGCACCAGCTTGGCAATATAGCCTTCCGCACTGTGATACGGTACGCCGCACATCGGTGCACGTTCTCCCTGACCACAGTCGCGGCCGGTCAGCGTCAGCTCCAGCTCGCGGGAGACCAGCTTGGCATCGTCAAAGAACATTTCGTAGAAATCGCCCAGACGGTAAAACAGAATGTAATCTTTATTTTTGTTTTTGATCTCAAAATACTGCTGCATCATGGGCGTCAGTTCAGCCATGTTCTTACCTCTTTCTTATAATTTGTGTGCAAACAGACAGCGAAGCGAGGTTTTCTCGATCTCTGCCTCGATAAATTCACCGATTTTGATATCGTCACCGCGTACGCAGACAAGCAGGTTGCCCTCGGTACGCGCAGTAAACGGATATTCCGGTCCTTTGGCATTGCCGTCTACAAGCAGCCGCAGCTTTTTGCTCTGATACGCCGCCTGCTTTTCAGCAACGATTTCATCCTGCGCCTTGAGCAGTCGCTCGAAGCGGCGCTGCTTGTCCTGCTGTGTTGCGTTATCCTCATAAGAGGCCGCGGGCGTACCCGCGCGGGGCGAATACAGAAACGTAAACAGCAGGTCAAACCGGGTATCCTGCACCAGCTTTAAGGTGTCCTCGAAATTCTCTTCCGTTTCGCCCGGGAAACCGACGATAATATCGCTCGACAGCGTAATATCCGGCATTTTCGATCGTGCGTCCGCAATCAGCGATTTGTAGTGCTCTGCCGTGTAGCGGCGGTTCATACGGTGTAGGATCTCATCGCTGCCAGACTGGAACGGCAGATGCAGCTGCTTTGCAACCTTATCGCACTCTGCCATAGCAGAAAACAGTTTGGAAGACGCATCCTTCGGATGGCTGGTCATAAACCGTAGCCAGAAATCGCCGGGCACGGCGTTGAGACGGCGCAGAAGATCGGCAAAATCCACGTCAATGCCAAGGTCCTTGCCGTAGGAGTTGACGTTCTGCCCGAGCAGAGTAATCTCCTTATAGCCTGCATCGACCAGCTCGCGCAGTTCCTTTTCGATTTCCTCCGGTCGGCGGCTGCGCTCTCTGCCTCGCACATACGGCACGATGCAGTAGGTGCAGAAGTTGTTGCAGCCATACATGATGGACAGCCACGCCTTCGCGCCCTTGGCACGCAGCACCGGCAGGCCTTCGGCGATATCGTCCTCGCCGCCGATGTCAAATACACGTTTTTTCTCGGTCAGCACGCGGTACAGCAACGACGGAAACCGCCAGAGCGCATGCGTGCCGAACAGCAGGTTGACCTGCGGATAGCTTTTCTTGATCTTCTCGACGTTCTTCTCCTGCTGGGCCATGCAGCCGCACATTGCAATAACAATGCCCGGCCGCTCCTTTTTCAGATGGCGGAGTGCGCCGACGTTGCCGAACGCACGATCCTCGGCATGCTCACGCACAGCACAGGTGTTGAACAGGATAAAATCTGCCTCGTCGGGCGTATCGGTCATTTCGTAGCCCATTTCGGACAGCATGCCGCGAATACGCTCGGTATCCGCCTCGTTCTGCTGGCAGCCGAACGTATGCGTATAGGCTTTTGGGCGCTTGTCCCCCAACAGGCGGGCTACTGCGTCAATATAGGTAAACTGCGATTGCAGCTGTTCTTCGGAAACATTCTGGGTTGCCATGAAACTCTCCTTTTATCGAAATGGAGTGCCGTCAGCGGTGAACACATTCATGCGGTGGTATGCGCTGAACGGGATCTCGTACTGCGGCAGATACTGCCGGATGGCACGGGTCAGGTATTCCGGGCTCATGTTGTTGTTGCCGGCCGCGGTGGTGACAACGGCTGTCACCTCGTCCGGGCCGTCGGTGACAGTCAGATCGCGCATCAGCTCACGCATATTGACCGTCTTTTCGCCGCGCTTGGAGCGCTTGACGATCTCGACCACCGGGCGGCGGAACAGATTGCGCGCATCGTCGGCAAAGCCCTTGGGCGTACCATCCTCAAAACCCCATGTGATGCGGTACTGCGACCATTCAATCGAACCGACCTTCATGCCGCCGTCGGCAAGCGGGTAAATCTCGATTGCACGCAGGCCCTCGGGAAATACGTCATTGAGCGCTTCTACCGCGTTTTCCGGTACGGCTTCCGCCGTTATATTGAAATCCAGAAATTCGCACTCGCCGGAGTAGCCGGTCGAGAGCGGCAGCGCCACCGAAACGTAGGCGTGCTGGTTGAAGCCCTCGGTAAACCACAGCGGCATTTGACAGCGCGCCATCGAGCGCTGCATGGCGTGCATGAGATCAAGGTGGGAGATATACTTGGCGCGTCCCTCCTTGGCAAACTTCATTCTTGCCTTAAACATGGCACTTGCCTCCCTTCAGCAGTGCGCTTGCACCGCAGCCGGCACACTGGTGCATACAGTCCGGCGTGATAGCCGCTTCGCGGGAACGCTCCCACTCACGCTTGAGGTGCTCTTTGCGCGTGCCGCAGCCGATGTGATCCCACGGAAAGATCTCGTCCATCGGGCGCTGACGGGATGCGTAGAACGCGGGATCCAGTCCGCAGTCGCGAAACGCCTGCATCCACTTGTCGAAATCAAAGCACTGATCCCAGCCATCCATCTTGCAGCCGCGCTGCCACGCCAGCAGAATCGCCTTGCCCTGACGGCGGTCGCCGCGTGCAATAACGCCCTCGAGTACCGAGGTCTCAGCGTCATGCCAGTTGTAGGTGACATTCTTGGTTTTCATGACCACCTTGAGATGCGCCTGCTTCTCGCGGAACTGCTCGAGCGTGTCCTGCGCGTCCCACTGGAACGGGGTCTGCGGCTTGGGCACAAAGCACGAAGCCGACGCTGTGATACGCACGCCGCGCGCACGGTTGGGCGTGTTCTCACGCCAGCAATAGGCGACCTTTTTGCAAATGTCGGAAATGCCGTCCAGATCCTCGTAGGTCTCGGTCGGCAGACCCATCATAAAGTACAGCTTGACATTATTCCAACCGCCCTGAAAGGCAATCTCGCAGGCATGGAGCACGTCCTCCTCGCGGATGTTCTTGTTGATAACATCGCGCAGGCGCTGCGTACCGGCTTCACATGCGAACGTCAGGCCGCTTTTGCGGGTTTTCTGTACGCGCTCCATCAGTTCGGCGGAAAAGCTGTCCGCACGAAGAGACGGCAGTGACAGACTGATATGACGTGGCTCACAATAGTCGAGCATGCACTCGGTCAGACCGGACAGCTCACCGTAGTCGCTCGTAGACAGCGAGGACAGAGAGATTTCCTCGTAACCGGAGTTCTTGAGCACCGCCTGCGCCTGCTTGAGCAGCACTTCCTTGGACTTGGTACGCAGCGGACGATAAGTGTGACCGGCCTGACAGAATCGGCAGCCGCGTGGACAGCCGCGGAACAGCTCGATCATCGCACGGTCGAACACGATGTCGGTCGAAGGCACAACAAAGGACTCCGGATAGTACATGGTATCCAGATCCTTGACGATGCGCTTCTGCACGAGAGCCGGTGCACTGTGCGTCGGTGTGACGCTCTCGATTGTGCCGTCCTCGTGATACTTGACTTCGTACAGCGAAGGTACATACATGCCCTCGATCTGTGCTGCCGCAATCAGAAATTCCTGCTTAGACCAGCCTTCGCGCTTGGCCTTGCGGTACAGATCGGTAAACTCCAACATGATCTCCTCGCCGTCGCCGATCATGAACAGGTCAACAAAGTCAGCGAGCGGCTCCGGATTGTAGGCACACGGACCGCCGCAGGCTACAATATGCTTGAGTTCGGTGCGGTCCTTTGCCAGCACCGGAATACCGCCGAGATCCAGCATATTCAGAATGTTGGAAAACGACAGCTCATACTGCAGCGTAAAAGCGATAATATCAAAGTCCGACAACGGGTCACCGCTCTCCAGACCGTACAGCGGCAGCCCTGCCTCGCGCATTTCGGCCTCCATGTCAATCCATGGCGCGCAGACGCGTTCGCACCAGATGCCCTTCTGGTCGTTGAGCAGACCGTACAGGATACGCGAACCGAGGTGAGACATGGCAACCTCATAGGTATCCGGAAAACAGAACGCAAATCGCAGATCGATGTTCTTTTTATCTTTCATCACCGAGCCCCATTCACCGCCGACGTAGCGTGCCGGCTTCTGTACACGGGACAAAATGGCTTCCATCTTTTTATGCAAGACGTATTCCTCCATTTTCATTCATACAGATTATTGTATCATATCCTTCCGAAAAAAACCATACCGTTTTTGACCGTTTTCGCGCAGAAAGTACATGAAACAAAAAAATAAACGCGAAGAAAGCTTTTACACTTCCTTCGCGTTTTGCTTATTCCTCCGGAATTTCCGGCTTGCTGCCGAGCAGTCGAGTCGTATTGAACACGGTCAGCACCGTGAGTACAGCATCGACGATAACTGCCATCCACATCTGCGCCAGACCGATCAGCGCCAGTACAGCAAGCACCAGCTTGATGGCGGCCAGCAGTGTCAGATTCTGCATTGCAACTCCGTGTGTAGTCTTGCAGACCTGAACAGCCTCGCCGAGACCGCTCAGATCATTTGCGGTAATCAGTATATTCGCCGCATCCGCTGAATAGCGGGAGCCGCGCGTGCCCATTGCCACACCGACATCGGCCATCTTGAGCTGCTCGATATCGCTTACGCCGTCGCCGACATAGGCGGTCGTGCCGTCTGTCGGAATCGTGCGCATCATAAAGTCCAGCTTCGCTTGCTTTTCCTCGGGCATCAAACCGCAGTGAACGGTGTCGATGCCGGCGGCATTTGCAATTCGCTGAGTTGGTGTCTCAGCGTCACCGGTGATAAGCACCGTGCGCTCAACACCCTGATCCTTGATCTTTTTGATCGCGTCAGCAGCGGACGGACGAACCGTATCCTCCAATTCAATCACACCGATGTGCTCCCCTTCACAGGCGATGTAAACAACCGTGCCGTCGATATCCGGCAAGCCCTTGACACCGCGGGAGACCATCAGCTTGCGGTTGCCTACCAGCAGAACGTGATCACCGATACGGGCGCGCACGCCACGGCCCGGGAATTCCTCAAATTCCTCGATCTTTGGCAGTTTTTCCTGGCATGCACTTGCGATTGCGCGCGCAATCGGATGCTGTGAAAGCTGCTCGGCTGCTGCGGCAAGTGCCAGACAGTTCTTTTCGGAAAACTCTTGTGTGGGATAAATCTTTTTAATCTGCAGATTGCCGGTGGTCACTGTGCCGGTCTTGTTGAACACGACCAGACGCAGGTCTGCAGTCCGTTCCATCGCTTCGCTGCCCTTCATGTGAACGCCTTCACTCTCAAGTCGGCCGCCGCCGCATACAAAAGCAAGCGGTACAGCCAGCGCCAGTGCGGTTGGACAGCAGGCGATGAGAAGCGTCAGTCCGCGATACACCCAGCCGGTCATATCTGAACCGGGCATGAACAGCGGCGGAAGTGCGGCTGCCAGTACGGCAATGACGATCACAACCGGAACCAGACGCTTGGCATTACGCTGCGCACTGTTTTCCAACGCTGCCTTGTGTTCGGCGGCCGCATTCTGTACACGGCGAATCTGACGAACCGCGCAGTCTTCATAGCGCGAGATCACACGAATCAGCATCAGAGAGCCGTTATACCGGCTGCCTGCCAGCACACGCGTGTTCTTATCAACTGCCATCGGCACGTTTTCACCGGTAAGCACGCTGTCATCTACCGTGCCGTCTCCGCGAAGTACAACGCCGTCAATCGGTACGCGCTCACCCGAGTGTACCAGAACCAGCTCGCCCAGACGGATATCTGCCAGCGGAACCTGACGCTGTTCGCCCTTCATGTTGACGACCGTTGCCTTTTCCGGCATGAAATCGTGCTGCTGCGGCAATGCCTGATAGGTGGATGATAGAACGATATCACCTGCAATTTTGCCAATCTCAAACAGGATGAGCACGATCGTTGCTTCTGCACGGCTGCCGAGCGCGAATGCGCCGATGGATGCCATTAGCACGAGCAGATATTCATCGAAAAATGAACCGTGTGTCAGATTGGTCAGCACATGCGCTGCAATCGGCAGCGCTGTGATCAAAAACGCCAACAGGCAGAGCGGCAATGCCGCGCTCGAACCTCCCATCGCGATTCCGGCCACAAGAACAATTGCCGCGGCAGCCAGCCGTGCGCCTGTGCTCTGCATATCCAACCGTGTCATCGGCTGATAGGTCACTTCAGCGCCTTCCTGTATACGGCGTGCATTTTCTCGCCGCAGACGGGTCTGCTCACGCCGACGCATTTTCGCCCGGTACTGTGCCTTCTGCACGAAATTCATACCGGTGGTATCGTCCGCGTCCTCCGGAGCTTCGATTACTGACGGTTCCGGCTTCTTTTCCTCCGGCTTTTTTTCATCCTTTGGTTTAGGCTTCTCCTTAGGTGCGGATTTTGCCTGTTCCTTTTTCTCCGCCTTGTCCTTTTCATGGTTTTTCAGTTTTTCTTTTAGCTTCTGCAGCCTGTCCGACTTTTCCTCTACGATAGGCTCGAACTCCGCTTCCTGCGATTGTTCTTCCTCAGGAAGCTCGTCCTCTATACCTTCGTCGTCAAATTCCGGTTCATCCCAGTCGCCCTCGTCTTCAGCCTCATTCGGCGAATCTTCTTCTTCGTCAAATTCGTCTTCCGAATCTTCCGGCGATTCCTCAGCTGCGTCTGATTCCTCCGAGGGCTTTGCAGGCTCAGCTGCCGCCGCTTCCTCGGGCGGCGTTTCCGCCTCCGGAGATTCGCTTACACTTTGGTGCGATGTATCGGCTTCCGGTTCAGTCTCCGGCTGCTCCGCATTCTTGTCCGGCGGCTCAGGCTCGCCGGGCGGCGCTGATTCTTCTTTTTCAGGCGGTTTTTTGTTCTCTTCGGGTTTAGGCTTTTCCGGAGCGGCAAACAGCTGCGCTACTGCCGAATTTTCCAGATCCGCTAAAATCGAATCGACCTGTGCTAAAATATCTTCCGCCGTTGTCTGGTCCTTCTTCTGTTCCGAATCAGGGCGGTTATTTTCGCTCATTCCGTTTATCCCTCCTGCACGTGCGCGATTCCCTGTGCCAAAATGGTCTGAATATGATCATCGCACAGCGCATAGTATACTGTTTTTCCGTTTTTCCGACTCTTGACCAGCCGCGCCTGCTTCAAAAAACGAAGCTGATGCGATATCGCGGACTGGCTCATGTTCAGCAGCGATGCAATATCACAGACACACAGCTCCGCGGACACAAGCGCCGCCAGTATCCGCAAGCGGGTCTTGTCGGAAAACGCTTTGAAAAAATCTGATGCGGCTGTAGTGATCTCCTCTGCCGGCATTGCGCTGCGCGCTGCCATAACTGCATCTGTATGGACGATATACTCCTCGCAGCACTCCAGTTCTGCGTCTGTATGCTTTGCCGACAATTTGATCCCTCCCGCAATATGTGCATATCTATTCAACTTATGATAACATTCCAGTCCACTTCTGTCAAGAATCGAGTCGGACACAAATGACAATTTTGCGTGCAAAAAAGTCCTGCAGGCCGGATACGGTCTGCAGGACTTGAACGTAATTTTTACTTTTCGGGCTGTTCACGCTTCGGATCGGTCATAACTTCCTTGAACGAGGTTGCCAGACCCGCAAGGCTCTGAATCTCGCTCGGGATGATGATCTTGGTGGCCTTGCCGTCGGCGGCGCTGCTGAATGCCTCGAGGGATTTCAGCTTGATAACCTGCTCAGTCGGTGCCGCTTCATTCAGCAGATTGATGGAGTCTGCCAGTGCCTTCTGCACGGTAAGCAGCGCTTCCGCTTCACCTTCGGCCTCCTTGATCTTGGCAAGGCGATTTGCCTCTGCAGCAAGAACGGTTGCTTCCTTTTCACCTTCAGCCACCAGAATCGCGGACTGCTTTTTACCTTCCGCTACCAGAATGGACTCGCGGCGTTCGCGCTCGGCCTTCATCTGCTTCTCCATAGATTCCTGAATAGCTGCCGGCGGAATGATGTTCTTCAGCTCCACGCGGTTTACCTTAATGCCCCAGTCGTCGGTCGCTTCATCGAGGATGGAGCGCATTTTGGTGTTGATGATATCGCGGCTGGTCAGCGTCTGGTCAAGCTCGAGATCACCGATGATGTTTCGCAGTGTGGTTGCAGTCAGATTTTCGATTGCCGCCATCGGGCTTTCGATACCGTATGCAAACAGCTTCGGGTCGGTGATCTGGAAGTACACGACCGTGTCGATCTGCATGGTTACGTTATCCTTGGTGATAACCGGCTGCGGCGGGAAATCGACTACCTGCTCCTTGAGGGTTACCTTGCGGGCAATGCGCTCAAACAGCGGCACCTTGAAATGCAGGCCGGTGCTCCATGTGTCGCGGTAGGTACCGAGACGCTCGATAACATATGCCTTCGCCTGCGGCACGATCACGATATTGCTTGCAATGAACGCGATGAGCAGAATAATCAGCACAATCCAGATGATGGGTACAATAATATAATCCATGATAACGCTCCTTTACAGTTGGTTCGGTTTTACAATCGCCTTGACGCCGCGGATCTCCACAACCGTGACTCTTGTCCCGATTGCAATTTGCGCGTCAGTCGCACTGCGGGCTGTCCAGATCTTTCCGTTGATTTTCACCGCACCGGTCTCCAGAATATTGTCAATCGGTTCGGTAACAACAGCCGTCTGTCCGATGATACGATCTGCGTTGGTCGCCTGCTGCCGACTGCCGAGAAAACGGCGGCAGAGCGGACGCACCAGTACAAGCAACAGCGCGGAGAACACGATGAACACAATCCACTGCCCCATCAGCCCGACCGAAAGGCTGGCTGCAATGAGTGCCGCGACACCGCCGGCAGCGAACCAGATGCCGCACAGCGTGAGTGTAAACGCCTCTACCGCTACACTGATGATAATGACAGCCAGCCAGATATACAGGCTGTCAATTCCAAACATCATAAACTATCCCCTCCCTTGGCAACAGTATAGCATGTGCATACGAAAAAGTACAGCAAAACCCGATCAAATTTCCGGTTAATTTTTGCATATTGCACAAAATGTCGAATAAAACAACATCCGCTCGAACCGTGCAGTACAGTTCGAGCGGGAAATCTTCAAAAAATCAGCGGGTCATGCAGCGCGATACGTATCAGCCAAATTGCAATATCCAGCACAATAACGCTCCACAACAGCACGCGTTCGAGTTTTTTGGAGCCGAGAAGCGGCTTTTTGCCAAACAGTGCGTACAAAACGACTGTCGGCAGCACGAAAACCATCGGGTGAAACCGCAGTGCCGCACGAAAATCCAGCCGGAGCAGAGCGGCAAGTGCACGGCTCAGTCCGCAGCCGGGACATGGCACGCCGGTCAAGTATTTGATCGGACAGTTCCAGCCAAACAACAGCGCCGAGGCGTATGCCAGTGCACCCAGTATCAGCAGCACGAGCAGACCGTTCAGACCGCGCCGAAAGCGCTCCGGCATCAGCCCTTGTAGGTCTCGCGGAACTCGAGGAACTCGTCGTAGGTGCATTCCTTGTCCAGAACACCCTTTTCACGAATTTCGATAATACGGGTCGCGATGGTCTGCACGAACTCATGGTCGTGCGATGCAAACAATACCGTGCCCTTGAAATCACGAACGCCGTTGTTGACTGCGGTGATGGATTCCAGATCGAGGTGGTTGGTCGGCTGGTCGATGACAAGCACGTTCGAGCCGAACAGCATCATGCGCGCCAGCATCAGGCGAACCTTCTCACCGCCGGACAGTACGCGAACCGGCTTGTAAACATCGTCGCCGGAGAACAGCATACGGCCGAGGAAGCCGCGCAGCGTGGATTCCAGTGTATCCGTGCGGGAATACGGTGCGATCCAGTCGAGCATGTTTTCCTCGTGGCCCTCGAAGAACTCGTTGTTGTCCTTCGGGAAATAGCTCTGCGAGGTGGTAACGCCCCACTTGAAGCTGCCCTCATCCGGTTTCATCTCGCCCATAAGAATCTGGAACAGCGTAGTCATTGCCAACTCGTTATCCGAGATGAACGCAATTTTGTCGCCGCGGCGAACGATGAAGGATACGTTGTCGAGCACCTTCTCGCCGTCGATGGTCTTGGAGATGCCGCGCACCTCGAGAATATCCTTGCCTGCCTCACGGTCCGCGTCAAACGCTACCCACGGGTAACGGCGGGACGAAGCCGGCATTTCCTCGACGGACAGCTTGTCGATCAGCTTGCGGCGGCTGGTCGCCTGACGGGACTTGGACTTGTTTGCCGCAAAACGCTGAATGAAGTTCTGCAGTTCCTTGATCTTTTCCTCGTTCTTGCGGTTCTGATCCTTGATCATGCGCTGAACCAGCTGAGAGGACTCATACCAGAACTCGTAGTTGCCGACATACAGCTTGATCTTGCCGTAATCGATATCAACGATATGGGTACATACATTGTTCAGGAAGTGACGGTCATGCGATACAACGAGGACGGTGCCTTCGAAATCAGCAAGGAAGTCCTCCAGCCAGCGGACTGCCTGAATGTCCAGATGGTTGGTAGGCTCGTCCAGCAGCAGGATATCCGGCTTGCCGAACAGCGCACGCGCCAGCAGCACCTTGACCTTCTCGACGTCACCGAGGTTCTTCATTTCGGTGTACAGGATGGCATCTGCATCCAGACCCAGACCGTTCAGCAGCTGGCTGGCCTCAGTCTCGGCGTCCCAACCGCCCATTTCAGCAAACTCGGACTCCAGCTCGGCAGCCCTGTTGCCGTCCTCCTCGGTGAACGGGTCCTTCATGTAGAGCGCATCCTTTTCGTGCATGACCTCAAGCAGACGCTCGTTGCCGCCGAGAACCGTGTTGAGAACAGTCTCCTCGTTGAAGGCAAAGTGGTCCTGCTTGAGTACGCTCATACGGGTCTTGGGCGCAATCGAAACCGTGCCGGTGGACGGGTCCAGATCGCCGGACAGAATGCGCAGGAAGGTAGACTTGCCTGCACCGTTTGCACCGATAACACCGTAGCAGTTGCCCTGGGTGAATTTCAGGTTTACATCTTTGAACAGCGGCTCGCCGCTGAAGTTTAAGCTAAGATCGCTGATATTGATCATGAAAGAGATTCCTCCCGCATTATTTTTCAATTAGAATCAGTATACCACACAAACCGCTGTTTTCACAGATAATTTACAGGTGCAGCCGCATTTTTGTTCATGTTGTCTTGAAACAGCACCCAGAATGCTATATACTATATTTATAAATATCAATCCCTATTTGTTTCAGGAGGTTTTTCCTATGTCTAACCTGATGGAAGTTATCAAGTCCCGCCGCTCTACGCGCGCGTTCAAGTCCGAGCTGCCGCCGAAGGATCAGATCATGCAGATTGTTGAAGCTGCTGAATGGGCACCTTCCGGCATGGGCAAGTACCTGTGGCACTTTACCGTGGTTTATAATGCAGAGAAGTCACTCAAGCTGGCTCGTGCCGTTGCTGAGGCAGACAATCGCGGTCCGGAGTACAATTTCTACGGTGCACCGGTCAACATCATCATTTCCTACAAGCGGGATGAGCACCACGCTCTGGTAGACGGCGCTGCTGCAATGGAAAATCTGCTGCTGGGCGTACCGGAGGACCACATTGTTGTCTGCTCCGCAGCCATCGGCTACATCGAGAAGGAAACGCCGGCAAAGCCGCGTCATGAGGGCTTAGTTTCGATTACCGAATAATCGAAACAATGGAAAATTGAGAATTGAAAATGCCGCTATTCTTGCGTGCATTAAATCATTCGGCTGTGCCAAATACCTTAATTTTCAATTCATTAGCGACGAAAGGAGCTAATATCATGGATGAGAAGATTGCTAAATTAAAAGAGTGGATCGACGGCAGCGACAACATTGTCTTTTTCGGCGGTGCAGGCGTATCGACCGAGAGCGGCATTCCGGATTTCCGCTCGGTGGACGGTCTATACAACCAGCAGTACAAGTACCCGCCGGAGACCATTCTCAGCCACACGTTCTTTTTGAGCGAAACCGAGGAGTTTTATCGCTTCTATCGGGCGAAAATGCTGGCTCTTGATGCAAAGCCGAATGCGGCTCACCTCAAGCTGGCCGAGTGGGAACGCGAGGGCAAGTGCCGTGCCGTTGTAACGCAGAACATCGACGGTCTGCACCAGAAGGCAGGCTCGAAGGAAGTGCTTGAGCTGCACGGCTCAGTACTGCGTAACTACTGTATGCGCTGCCGCAAGCCATATCCGGTTGAGGATATCGCCAAAGGCACCGGCATTCCGCGATGCTCCTGCGGCGGCATTATCAAGCCAGATGTCGTGCTGTACGAGGAGGGACTCGACAGCTACACGATCAACAAGAGCGTAGACTACATCTCCAAGGCTGATATTCTGATTATCGGCGGCACATCGCTGGCTGTGTATCCGGCCGCTGGTCTGATCGACTATTACCGCGGCAATAAGCTGGTTTTGGTCAATAAGTCCCCTACTCCTGCGGATCGCCGTGCTGATCTGGTCATTCACGCGCCAATCGGCGAGGTTTTCTCGCAGCTGTAAAAATAAAGCTCCCTTTTCCGGTTATATAAACTGCAAACCGAAAAAGGGGGTATTATGCCGATTGATAAAATTGCACTCATTTTTGCCATCATCAAGGGATGAAACTGCTGTACAGATAGGAAAAGACCCGCTTTCAGCGGGTCTTTTCTCGTCAATAAGAGATAAAATAGGAATACGCGATATTCAGCTTAGTTGAATGCCTGCTCGAGGTCAGCCAGAATATCATTGATATTCTCGGTGCCAATGGACAGACGGATGGTGCCCTGATGGATACCCTGATCCTCCAGTTCCTCTGCGGTCAGCTGCGAGTGAGTGGTGGTTGCCGGATGGATGACCAGGCTCTTAACGTCAGCAACATTTGCCAACAGAGAAAAGATCTGCAGCTTGTCAATGAACTTAAATGCTGCTTCCTTTCCGCCCTTGATATCGAAGGTGAAGATAGATGCGCCGCCGTTCGGGAAGTACTTCTCGTACAGAGCATGATCCGGGTGGTTCGGCAGAGACGGATGGTTCACATGCTCAACCTGCGGGTGATTGGTCAGGAACTCAACGACCTTCTTGGTGTTCTCAACGTGACGCTCGATACGCAGAGACAGAGTCTCAGTGCCCTGCAGCAGCAAAAATGCGTTGAACGGAGAAATGGTAGCACCAGTATCACGCAGCAGGATAGCGCGGATGTAGGTTACGAAAGCAGCAGGACCGACTGCATCTGCAAAAGAGATGCCGTGATAACTCGGGTTCGGCTCAGCAATCGGTGCATACTTGCCGGATGCCTTCCAGTCGAACTTGCCGGAATCAACAATGATGCCGCCGAGGGTCGTGCCGTGGCCGCCGATGAACTTGGTAGCAGAGTGAACAACGATATCAGCGCCGTACTCAATCGGACGGATGAGGTACGGGGTACCGAAAGTGTTGTCGATTACGAGCGGCAGACCGTGCTTGTGCGCAATCTTTGCGATAGCCTCGATATCCGGAATATCGGAATTCGGGTTGCCGAGAGTCTCGATGTAAACCGCCTTAGTATTGTCCTTGATAGCGCCTTCCAGTTCTTCCAGATTGTGTGCATCAACGAAAGTGGTCTCAACGCCGAACTGCGGCAGAGTATGTGCCAGCAGATTGTAGCTGCCGCCGTAGATGGTCTTCTGTGCTACGATGTGGTCGCCGGCCTGAGCAAGTGCCTGAATGGTGTAGGTAATCGCTGCGGCGCCGGAAGCGGTAGCCAGAGCGGCAACACCGCCCTCGAGTGCTGCAATGCGCTTCTCGAACACATCCTGCGTGGAATTGGTCAGACGGCCGTAGATATTGCCTGCGTCAGCCAGACCGAAACGGTCTGCCGCGTGCTGGCTGTCATGGAAAACGTAAGAAGTGGTCTGGTAGATCGGAACTGCACGGGAATCGGTAACCGGATCAGCGGTCTCCTGACCGATGTGCAGCTGCTTGGTTTCAAAGGACCAGTTTTCGGTATTCTTGATAGTTGCCATGATAATAATCTCCTTTTTATATACATGTTTGAAGTGATTGATTCGTTTCGTGTACTAAAAAGAAGGATCACATTCGCCCAAATCGGAAATTCGAGCGGAGCAGCTTTTCAAAGTAGTATCGCATAACCGCGTCTCCTAAATTCATATTATTTCACTGGGATTGCTATGATTATACTAAACTCCCCCTCTTCTGTCAACCCTTTCCGACAAACTTTTTCATTCCGGCAAATTGCCCAATTTCCGATGGCTCAATTTCTACACTTTCGATAGGTTATTGGTGGTGTTTTCTGTTCTCCATCCAAATAAAAGAAAACCGCCGCACAGGGATTGTGCAGCGGTTTTGATGATCAATGTTCAGCAGCGAAAAAATCAGAACTCGATCTTCTTTGCGATATAAGCAGCAACTTCCTCGATCTTGATGCGCTCCTGCTCCATCGTATCACGGTCACGAACGGTTACGCAGCCGTCCTGCTCGGTCTCGAAATCGACGGTTACGCAGTACGGTGTACCGATCTCGTCCTCACGGCGATAGCGCTTACCGATAGAGCCTGCATCGTCAAAATCAACAGAGAACTGCTTAGCCAGCTCCTGCCAGATCGGCATGGCCTTGTCGGTCAGCTTCTTGGACAGCGGCAGTACAGCAGCCTTGAACGGTGCCAGAGCCGGATGCAGACGCAGAACGGTACGAACATCGTCCTTACCGTTCTTGTCCTGACCTACGACTTCCTCGTCGTAAGCGTCGCACAGGAAGGCCAGTGCAACACGGTCAGCACCAAGCGAAGGCTCGATAACATACGGAATATACTTCTCATTTGCTTCCTGATCGAAGTATTCCATCGAAACACCCGAGGTGTTCTGATGCTGGGTCAGGTCGAAATTGGTGCGGTCTGCAATGCCCCACAGCTCGCCCCAGCCAAACGGGAACATAAACTCGATATCGGTGGTAGCGTTGGAGTAGTGAGACAGCTCCTCCGGATCGTGGTCGCGCAGACGCAGGTTCTCGTCCTTCATGCCGAGAGACAGCAGGAAGTTGTGGCAGTAATCCTTCCAGTACTTGAACCACTCAAGGTCGGTGCCCGGCTTGCAGAAGAACTCCAGTTCCATCTGCTCAAACTCGCGGGTACGGAAGGTGAAGTTACCCGGGGTAATCTCGTTGCGGAAGGACTTGCCCACCTGACCAACGCCGAACGGAATCTTCTTACGGGTGGTGCGCTGGATATTCTGGAAGTTTACGAAGATGCCCTGTGCGGTCTCCGGACGCAGATACAGCTCGTTCTTCGCGTTCTCGGTAACGCCCTGGAAGGTCTTGAACATCAGATTGAACTGACGGATGTCGGTCCAGTTGTGCTTGCCGCAGGTCGGGCATGCGATCTCATGCTCGTCGATGAATGCCTTCATCTCAGCCTGGCTGAGTGCGTCAACACTCTTGCCGAGATCGTAGTTGTTCTCAGCACACCAGTCCTCAATTACCTTGTCGGCACGGAAACGCTCCTTACACTCCTTGCAGTCCATCAGCGGGTCAGAGAAGCCGCCAACATGACCAGAAGCAACCCAGGTCATCGGGTTCATCAGGATCGCGGAGTCAAGACCTACATTGTACTGGCTCTCCTGCACAAATTTCTTGCGCCATGCTGCCTTGACGTTGTTCTTGAACTCAACGCCGAGCGGACCGTAGTCCCAGGTGTTTGCAAGACCGCCGTAAATCTCCGAGCCGGAGTATACGAAGCCGCGGCCCTTGCAAAGCGCTACGATCTTTTCCATTGTTTTTTCGCTGTTTTTCATGTTAAATTCTCCTTTTGGCACAGCTGGCTGCTGCACGCTGTTTTTGCTTTGCACCCGAAAAAAGTGCTTGACATGAAATTATTCTACCGTTATAATTAATAATTGTCAAGGGTAGTTTAGCGAATTAAACGAATAGAGTTTGGTTTGATCGGTAAATCGCTTGCAAAAAGTTGACATTTGGGCGTTTAGCGCAGTTGCAAGCAGTGCGGAAAGCAGTCTCCGTCTTCCCTGTTCAGTTGAGTTTGGTCAAAACACTTTTCTTGACAACATATATTCGGGCTTGTAGCTCAGTTTGGGAGAGCGTTCGGTTCGCATCCGAGAGGTCGAGGGTTCGATCCCCTTCAAGTCCACCATAATGCGAAGATACGAACTCTTTTTCGTAGTTCGGAATGTTTTCGCGTTAGCCATCAGAATAGAGCACACCTGATTGCGGGTGTGCTCTTTTTCTTTGCCCTCATCTCTGTTATAATAAAAACATAGGATTGGAGGAAATATGAATGGATTCCAGAAAAATTCTGGTCAGTGAGAAATACCTGCACTTCAAAAACAAACTATATCAGGTTCTTGCCATCGCCACGCACACAGAAACCGGCGAATCGCTGGTAATTTATCAGGCACTCTACGGCGATTTCAAAATTTATGCGCGACCGTATGATATGTTCGCCTCCGAAGTGGATCGTGAGAAGTACCCTGATGTTACGCAGCGTTTTCGCTTTGCTCATGTAGTCTTTGATGGAGATACGCCGAAGCCAACCGAATAAAAACAGCCCCTCTGAGAGCCGGTATAAAACCAGTTCCCATAGGGGTTTCGCTTTACTTCTCCATAGCCTTCGCCAGCTTCTTCACGAGCTCCTCGCCGTACTGATACCGCAGCAGGTACTCGATGGTCTGCTCCTTCAGACCGGCAAGCTCCTGCACGGTGACGCTCAGCAGCTTGCGAATCGGGTCATACCCGATCATAAAGCCTGCCCGTTCCAGCGACCGCAGTTTGATGTAGTTCACCTCATTCTTGGTAATGCACTCGCGTGTACGGGATTTCGGTTGCCTCGCAGATCTTGTCGTGCGTGCAGAAAACCTGCAAGACTCATTCCTCGCCCGCAAGCCACGCAACCACACGCGCCTCGATAGCGAAAAAGTCCGCGTCCACGAATTTGTAGCCGGACTTGGGCACCAGTGCCGTCCGCACCAACTGTGAAAGCGTACCGGGGTACGCTGCCGTATAGCATTTGCACGGCCGCCGAGCGGTTCGCCGTCGCGGGACTTGCACACGTTGCCCAGACCGAAGCCTACGCCGCGGTTGCCGGAAGCATCATACGGGAAGAAGTTGACGGTCACGTGGGCATACATACCGGAGTAAACGTCGGTCGGCAGCAGGTCGGCATGGACGTTGGAAATATGCACGCACTGCGGCTTCTGCTTGCCGGAGGCGGTGATGACCCAGTGACCCTTGCACTCCGGGCCGAACGGCTCACCGGACGGGCGGGTGCCATCGCCGTCATAGAGGACCGGATAACGCATCTGCGGACGGCTGCCCTTCCACAGGTTCTTCACGCCGTATCCCACAGAGCGGTCAGCTGCTCGAGCTGCTCCTCCGTCCAGCAGAAGTGAAGACGCTTGCTCGGCTTGATGCCGCAGCTGTGCTTCTCGACTGCAGCCAGATTGGCTGCGAAGTTGTTGTTTTACATTGAATCTTCTTTCTTGTGCATTTTATCGTACAATGCCAATACGCCGCTTGACGATGTCGGTCGCAGCGTAGCCAAGATAGTACATCACGCGATGCTCGCCGGACGCTCTCGGTGCGCCGATTATGCGCTTGGCTTTGTGCTTGTCGGGAAAGACGGAGTTTCTGATAGGTTCAGGCGTTTATGTTTCACACCTCCTTGTGTGATTTATAATCACACAGGTGGTACACTAATCACAAGCAATCGAATGTTTGATATAAAGTAAGGGTGTTTGTTCTGACATTAGGAGAACGAATCAAAAGAGAAAATGGTCGAAGTTCCCGACACCTATCTCAAGGGCCGCAAGCCGGAGGATTTCTGCGCTATGCATGTCCGCGGTGACAGTATGTATCCTGATTTCCGTGATGGTGATATCGTGCTGGTGCTCAAGCAGAACACCATGAACCACAGCGGCGAAATCGGAATCATCAGCTATGGCGATGACGAAATGACCATCAAACGCATCAACTACGCTCAGAGCGAGGATTGGCTGGAGCTTGCACCCCTGAACCCCGTCTTACCCGCCCAGACGGATCGAGGGCACCGACCCGGAAAGATACCGTATTATCGGTATCCCGCGCGTACTGATACGCGCGTTCTAAATATAAAAATTACGTCCACCGGCTGCAACCGATGAGCGTTAGCGAGTGCATTCTACCCTCTTATTTTACAACCAAAGATGTTTTGCAATAAAAACAAACACATTAGACGGATGTTTCCGCAAAACGTTTAGCTATAATGGCAAGCGGTACTCCGTCCGGGTAAAGACCGCGCGCGATCTCTGGCACAAGGTCGAGGAAAAGAGTAGCGGCTATCTTTTTACGCAGCCGACTACCGGCAGACCGCACACCGAAACGTCCATGAAGCAGATGTGGCGCTCGTTCAAGCAGGCGCTTGATCTCGATATGGGCGCACAGATGGCTATCGGCGCAATCGACCAGGAAACGTCGTTGTGGCCGATGATCTCACGCCATACTGCCTGCGACACACTTATGCGACCGACCTGCAGTCCGCCGGTGTCCCGCTTAATGTCGCAAAGGATCTTCCGGGTCACCAGTCGATTGCCATGACGTCGCAGATCTACACTCACCTGTCCGTCGATGCCTTTGCCGAGGCATCGCTCAAGGTTATCAACTTCCAGCACGCACAGCAGCGCAAGGCAAAGAAGAAATCCGTCGGAAGCAGGTGACACATCAAACAGCCGAAAATAGCCTGATGCAGCGCATTTTACAAAAAAGTACACTCTACCCGTCAACCGAGTAGAGTGCATAAAAAGTTGAAATAAACAAAAGCCCTCTAAACCGTACGGTTTAGAGGGTTTCATGTTGGTGGAAGTTACAGGACTCGAACCTGTGACCCTCTGCCGGTTGGTACATGACGAACCCAGCTGCAAAAAGGCAAAGAAAAGCACTCATCTTACAATGAGTGCTCCATGGTGGAAGTTACAGGGCTCGAACCTGTGACCCTCTGCTTGTAAGGCAGATGCTCTCCCAGCTGAGCTAAACTTCCATCGGGTCGTTGTCGTCTCATCCCTGACGACTTGTTTAGTATATAACAGAATTACGAATCTGTCAACACATTTTCTGAAAAAACTCCAAAAAATTTTAGACCCGAAAATTTACACCGCGCACAGCGTTCTCCGGCATGCGCGGTGCAATGTATTATTGTTCCATCTTTTCACAGAACCGCATCAGCATTGCCGCAGCCTGTGCGCGGGTGGCATTCCCCTGTGGATTCAGTCTGCCGTGCGAGCCGTTGACGATTCCGTTCGCCGCCGCCCATCGCATGGCATCAGCCGCATAAGCGCTGACGATATCCGCATCCGTAAAGGCATCCAGTGTGCCGCCGGCTTCGGGAGCGTCCGCATAGCGGTACAGCATGGTGACGAGCTGCTCTCGTGTAATTCCAGCCTCCGGCGCGCAGCCATCCGAAATGCCTGCCGACTGCGCCCACGCCATGCCCTTCTCGTACCAGCTTGCACCGCCGGTCGTATCCGCACCCGCGTACCGTGCGAGAATTGTCATCAGCATACCGCGCGTGGTCGTGCCATCCGGCGAGAACGCATCCGTACCTGTACCGCTCATCAGACCCTTTTCCACAACACAGTGCACGGCATCGGCGTACCACTCGGTTGGCTTGACGTCATCGAAGCTCACATTTTGAGCAGGCTGTCTCTCGAAAATAGGCGTAAGCGTGACATTGCACGCAGGCATGACGAATGTAAACTGACCGTCCTTCTCCGTCACTGCGACCGGCTTGCCACTCTGGTCGGTAATCGCGATTGTTTTGAGAGCATAGCCTTTCTTTGGCACAGCTTTAATCATCACTGTGCTGCCTTTGGCTGCGTTTTTCGGCGTGATCGAGACCTCGCCGTGCTCACTCTTAGCCGCAGTCACCGCACCGGTCGGCGTGCGGACCGGACCGCCGCCACCACTGCCGCTCGTTCCTCCACTCTGCTGAGCGGTGAACACCGGTGCTGCAGTCTGCGTGCCGTTCAGTTTAGTAAGTGCTTCCTCCGTCAGCGTCGTGTACGTTTTATCACCGATTTTCCACCCGTCAAACGTGTATCCGCGCTTACTGTCGGCCGGAAATGCCGTTCCGATATCTCCCGCGCCGTAAACGTTAGTCTGCGTACTGCTGTCCGCAAATACGAACGCGATCTCCGCGCGGCGCATATCCACTGCAGAACGGTCGATCGTGTACGTCACGCCATGAATGATCAGCGTATCGCCCGCGGCCACGGCATCCGGCGCAGAAACCGTGATCGGCTCGGTCGCAAAGCCGGTCAGTCGAATCGTCAGGCCATCGATTACGGCAGTAACGGTACTCGGCGTGACATCTGCCATCTCGAGTGCCTTCTTGATCTGAAACGAGAAGGTTTGTGCCTCGGGCAGCACATAGTTGCCCGCCTTTCCGCCTGCCAGAGCGACCGCGCGTGCGGTGTACGACCCGATTTCGGTCCGGCTGCCGTCCTCGATTATGACAGTAAGCGCATCTCCGTTCACCGCGCCAATCGCTTCTGCCGTGACCAACTTCGGCGTACCATCATAATAGAAAACACTCTCGCCGTTCCATTTTATCTCAATAGGCTTCGGCTGTACGTTCAACACGCCGTTTTCGTATGTAATTTTGTAATTTTCGGCTTTTGCGTCCATCGGAATAATTGTGTAAGTTCCAATATCGCTAAACTGCGCATAGTCAAACGCATAGTTCAGACCCGAAAGCACGTTTTCGTTCTCATTGTTCACGAATCCATTGATTTCCGCACCATTATCACTTAACGTTTCTCCATAGGTTATGGTTTTACCCTTAGCACGAATACACAGCGGCGCTTTTTCAATATGAAACCGAACCGCTTGCGAGGTTGCGGAAGCCGTACTGCTCGTTTCCGGCGCATACGCTTCCACCCAGTAAGTTCCAGCGTTGATCGGTGCACCGTCCAGTTGATTGCTTTTTGCGCCGTTGCTGTCGGCGTAGTAGCGATACGTCGGCGCGGATGTGCTCGAGCAGGTCAGATTGCCCTCGCTGTACGGCAGGCCGGTATAAACTGCATCCTTCGCAATTACAACAAGTTCGACTGTTTTAGGCAGGATTTTACCTTTTACGATGCAGTTTCCGTCTTTCAGCGTGTAATTTTCATTCGCAAGTGTAACTGTAATCGTCACGTCCCTCTCGCCGGCTTCAGCAGATGCGTAGCGCGTAGCGAGTGTGTAATCCGTGCCCTCGCTCAGTACCGCGCCATCCGGTAGGTTGCTGAACGCCAGACCGCTAATCTTCGCATCATCATCGCGTCCGTTGTATGTCTTGTCTTCAATTTTCAGCGCTGTTGTATCCAAAGAGATCGTGCGCCTATTGATTGAAAAACTGCCGATATCCATCCGTTTGACCGCAGAAAAGTTGTCACTCGATGCAATCTCGACCGCCACGTTGTAAGTTCCGGCATGAACCGGCAAAGCCGTGCTGTCGTTGTACCAAACTGTGACCTCGCCAACGCCTGTTCTCGTCCACACAGACGCCTCACGAGGCTTGCCGTCATATATCGGATCCGCAGGCAATACAACCTTGTAATCCACGTCCTTTTCCGGCATTTTCGGCGTGATTTGGAACGTTTCCTCAACTTTTCCGGTGTAATTACCCTTACCGTTAATTGTCACCGTTGCCGTACCTCTGTTTACATTATTAGCGTAGGAAAGCTCAAAATCCGTACCTTTTAACAATTCTTTGCCATTTATCATAACGATCGGCTTAGGATTATGCACACTTTCGTTATACACATACTCGGTCTGCTTCATATCAATCTGCGCGTCCGCAATATCCCGCGGAGTAACTTTCAGCGTACCATTGACGTAAGTAATTGCATAATTTTCCGTCTTATCTGTATCATTTCTGCTTATTTTCGCGTCACTTGGCACATTTGACATTTCTCCAGCATCGGTCAGTGTTCCAGATACTATAACCTGGGTAATTTCATCGCCGTTTACCAGCCCGTCTGCCATGTATGAATTTCTCACCAGAGGTTCGCCATCGTACACTTTCTCTGCACTTTCCGCCGTAACTGTAAGCGCTTTCGGTTGGATTTCTGCAGAAAACTCCTCGCTTTCCACGATGTACTTGCCGTCCTCCGACGCAAATTTGAGCCGATATTTGTCCCCGATATTCGGGACGGTATCACCGTTTACGACCTCGAATGTGCCGGGCAGTTCTGTGCCATTCAGCGTTGCACTGCAGCCGGAAGCATCAACCATTTCATTCCAGGTCTGGCCGTATGTGCCCTTAGCCGACGTAATCCAGTCTATAATCGGTGTTTCTTCTTTTGAACCTTCTTCTGAGATTAAAACAATCTCGAGTTCGTCAGATAAACCATTACACTCGGCTTTCATATGATATGTTTGCCCTGCTTTTGCATTACAAGTAACAATCATGTCCCAGTGCACATCTATTTTGTTTGTCTGCTTATTTGGTTCTTCTTCCCTACGAAATGTGACACCATTATTCGTGTTTTCGTCCACTATTGTTTTATCTTCTGCATGCAATGAAATATTGCATGTTGCTTCGCGGTTGACCGTCAGATCCTGGAAAAGTGCATCCGCCGTATACATATCCTTGTATGGCTCATCACCAGTTGGAATCGAAACAGTAATCGACTTTTCAACTACGGGTGTACCATTTCGATTGATTCGGATTGATGTAGTTGGTTGAGCCTTTCTACATATCCGTTCCGGATAAACCGCATTCTGATAAGTACCGTCGGCCGCTCCTGCAGGAACGACTACCATGCCGAGCGCCATCGAGAGCGCCAAGGCCGCCGAAAATGCCGTTTTAAGACGTTTCACGTTTTCCTCCTGACCCGCAAGCTGGGATTTGACGATTGCGTGCGCTTCGTTCACTGCACTCTGCACAATTTTTCGCAGAGAACACACATATTTTTATTCAGCTTACCATGAGGTTTCGCATGCGTCAATATTTTAATCGACAAAATTCGACACTTAATATTCAGCATTTTCCATAAGGGCACAGCCAGTCGTTAGTCTGTTTCTTCGTGTCTCATCCGCTTATGCAGTGTGCCTTTTATTCGGCAGAATATTCATATTTGCATATTTATGTTATTATCTTAAAAACGACTACCAATTCTCTATTATGTCATTTCCATATATACTGTCTAATATTTTTCGTTTAATGACTATGCGTTCATTTATCTGCGTTTCGTATAAATATTCTATAAGTGCAAGAAAACACCGTGAAGCTTTTCACAGAGCTGCGCCGTTGATGAGCAATAATAAGACGAAAAACACGAGCGCTGTATATTTACTCTGGAAGCAGACCAGTCCTCGGCGTATTCCATGAGATACGTTGTCACCAGACGAACATAGGAACTTTTATTCGGAAAGATTCCAATCACGCTGGTACGTCTCCGGATTTCACGATTCAATCTCTCAATCATGTTGGAAGATGAGATTTTTCACGCATCCAGCATTGGAAATGCATAGAAGGCCAGAGAATCTTCCAATCCGTCTTCAAGGCACTGAACCGCTTTCGGAAAGCGTTTGGCATAGGAGTCGATCACATCATATGCGCGATAATATCTCTGCGGCCATTTTCGTCCACACCGCACACGATAAGTATCGCCATGCTGACAATTCTGCCATCTACACGAACTTTTTCGCACAGTGCGTCCACCCGGAGAACCGGGTATACTGTATCAGCGAGGGAGCGATTGACGAAGAACGGAATATAGCCGCCCTGACGAACCTTGGGCACCATGAGGTACATCGTGCCCATTCAGGTATCCAAACGGCGAGGACGATAACCGCTGCGGTATCCGCTCCTGCCGTCCGTGCGCTGGCTCTTCTCTGCTCCCAGCTGCTGATCGACCTCTGCCTCCATCAGCTCTGTGCATAGCCATTCCAGCCATACTCAGCATCGGATCCGGTTGCGTCACACATTGCAGTAGCAATTCTGTCAGATTTGTGGTATTCTTTTTGTGAGCCATTAGGGTCTCTCCTTTACATCATGATTTTTTCGACAACCATCATTTTACAGGAGCCCTGATGGCTTGTCCATTCTCTGTTTGCTTTTGCGAACTTGATTATGCACTATCGTTTAGTTTCTCCATAAATCCATGCTATTCTTCCTGATTCATATGATAAGGTACAATAAGTTGCGCAAATTGAAAACCGCATAAAAGAAGACATAGTTTGCAGGCTCTGGTAGAATGAAGTTACCACACACCATTCTGAAAGGAGACAACAAACTATGTCCGAGAGAATTGTACAGCTGAATGAGGAAATTATCAAGGAGAAAATCAAGGAATTGGTCCGCAGCAGCGTGGAGGAAACCCTGAACGAACTGCTGGAAAAAGAGACGGAGTCCTTGACACAGGCTGCCCGCTACGAGCGCAGCGAGGTCCGTCAGGACTACCGCAGCGGCCACTATGACCGGAATCTCACCACCGCCTCTGGTGACGTCACGCTCCATATGCCGCGACTCAAGGGCGTATCCTTCAAGACTGCCATCATCGAGCGGTATCGCCGCCGGGAAAGTAACGTGAAGAAATCCCTCATCGAGATGTACCTGGCAGGCGTGTTTCCGTGCACCGGGTAGAGGACATCACCGAGGCGCTGTGGGTCAGCAAGGTCTCGCCCGCCATCATCAGTGAACCGAACAAGAAAGCCTACGTCCATATCGAGGACTGGCGCAACCGCCCGTTACAGGGCGGGCGCTATCCGTATGTCTACGTGGACGGCATCTATCTGCACCGCAACTGGGGCGGAGAGTATGAAAATGTAGCCATTTGGGTGGCAATCGCCGTGAATGATGACGGTTTCCATGAGGTTTTAGGCGCCGCTGAGGGAATGAAAGAGGACAAGACCAGATAAGCCAGCTTCTTTCAGTGGCTCCGCGGACACGGCTTGGACGGCGTAAAATTCATCGTCGGCGGCAAGTGCATGGGGATGCTGGAGGCCGTGGGCAAGGTGTTCCCGGACGCCAAATACCCGCGCTGCACGGTGCATTTCTACCGCAATGTTTTCTCTGTTGTGCCTAAATCCAAGGTCAAAATTGTGGCAAAAATGCTTAAGGCGATCCACGCGCAGGAGAGCAAAAAGGCGTCCCGCGACAAGGCTAAAGCAGTCGTCGCCGAACTGCGCGCCATGAAGCTGAAGGAGGCTGCCAAGAAGGTCGAGGACGGTATCAAGGAAACGCTGACCTACTGCGATTTTCCCAGCGGGCACTGGACGCGCATCCGTACCAACAACGTGATTGAGCGGCTGAATCGAGAGATCCGCCGCAGAACCCGTGTGGTGGGAACATTCCCTGACGGCAACTCTGCTCTGATGCTGGTCTGCGCCCGGCTTCGCCATGTAGTGGGCACGCAGTGGGGCAGCAAAAAATATATGAACATGAAGCACTTGGAGACGGCGCTGGACGACGCCTTCATTGCCGGCTGACTTCATTCAGCCGGAGAATCTGCAAACAATTTTGCGCACAAATCTTGACGGGACCGAGTCTATTAGATGCACGCATGTGATATAATCTTGGCCACGCATTTTGTCAATTCGTATACAGATCTTTGGCGAAATCATAGATGTTGCCGCACTGTTTGCGATTATTGAACAAAAAGTGCTCTCCGTTTGCTGGAGAGCACCTTCGTTTTTTACTTAGCCGACACGCTGTCTGGAGTGGTGCAATTCGATCTGCTTGGACTTGATGAACACGCTCAGCTTCTTGTAGGCAAGCATGGTAATCGCAGTCAGGATTGCGCCTTTGATGAGATTGAACGGCAGAACGCCGAGCAGCAGATAGCCCTGCATGCCGGTCACATACGGGTTGATCGCGTTGCATGCATCAAAGATAGCCTGCAGCGGCATAACCTGCGAATAAAACGGAATGATAAGAAAATAGTTGGTCAGCATGCCGACACAGGCCATAGCGACCGATCCGGCTGCACAGCCGAGGACAGCCATCTTGCGGCTCTTGTGACCGCGGTACAGCAGCACGGCGATAACAATGAGCGTGGAAAGCATCAGGAAATCTGCGACCTCACCGGAGCCGCCGGTCTGGGTCTGGGTCAGATGAATAATGTCCTTGATGCCGATCATCGTGATCGCCGGAGCGATGCCGAAAATAAACGCACCGATGAGCACGACCGCGCCGGACAGATCCACCTTGAGGAACGGCGGCATGAACGGAATCGGGAATTCAAAGTACATCAGTACGGTTGCGATAGCCGCAAAAATTGCGGTGTAGGTGATTTTGCTGGTTTTTGTCATTGCTGTTTTTTCTCCCTTTCAGGAGTCCTGTTCCATAAATAAAACAAGCCCCTGGATTGCTCCAGAGGCATACAGACGTAGCGATAGGTACATCTGTTTCTCTCATCCGGACTATAACCGTCGGTTGGGATTCTAACCCATCATGCCTTGCGGCTCGCAGACTATCAGGCTCGAAGCCTGTATACTGCCGGTGGAGACTTTCACTCCGCCCTGAAACAGAACTAATTTATTTATACTGCTATTATAGTCGCCAGTAAAGGACTTGTCAACACTTCAGCAAGAAAAAACAAAAAAGCCGCCTTCCCTTGCGAAAGCGGCTTTTTATCAGAAATCAGTCTTCCTTGCTGCTCATCAGAGTAACCATAACGGCCTTCTGTGCGTGCAGGCGGTTTTCTGCTTCCTCGAAAATTTCGTTTGCGTGCTCCTCGAACACCTTGGTGGTGATCTCCTGCTCACGGTAGGCCGGCAGGCAGTGCTGCACCATGCAGCCCGGCTTTGCAGCAGCCAGCAGCTCATCATTGACCTGATAGCCCTGGAATGCCTTCATGCGGACTTCCTTCTCGGCTTCCTGACCCATGGACGCCCATGTATCAGTGATAACAACGTCTGCGTTCTCAGCAGCCTTCATCGGGTCATCGGTGATGAAGAAGTTCGGATTCGGCTCTGCGAATGCCATAACCTCAGCGTCCGGACGGTAGTCCACCGGCGTTGCGACGGAAACCTTCATGCCGGTCTTGAGGCCGCCGACGATCAGCGAGTTTGCCATGTTGTTGCCGTCGCCAATGTAGCACAGCTTGAGACCCTCAAGAACGGCAAACTTCTCGCGGATGGTCATGAGGTCCGCCAGAACCTGACACGGATGGCAGAAATCAGTCAGACCGTTGATGATCGGAATAGAGCCGTAGTTTGCCAGATCCTCTACTTCCTTCTGCTCGTAGGTGCGGATCATGATGCCGTCCAGATAGCGGCTCAGCACGCGGGCCGTATCCTGTACCGGCTCGCCGCGGCCAATCTGCAGATCACGGTTGGACAGGAACAGCGCCTGACCGCCCAACTGATACATGCCGGTCTCGAAGGAAACACGGGTGCGGGTGGAGGACTTCTGGAAGATCATGCCAAGACTCTTGCCTTCCAGATGACGATGGGAAATGTTGTGCTTTCTCTCATACTTGAGCTGATCCGCCAGATCGAGCAGACCGATGATCTCCTCGGTAGAGCAGTCAAGCAGCTTCAGTAAATGCTTCATTGTAATAAACCCTTTCTGCAAATTAGTAGTTAGTAATTATTTGGATGCTGCTGCACCAGTGCGATAATCACGTTAATTACTAATTATCAAAATACTTTTGCCATGATAGCGAGTGCTTCATCCAGTTCTTCCTTGGAAATGGTGAGCGGCGGGAGCAGACGAACGGCATTTTTGCCGGCGGTGATCGCCAGAACGCCGTTTTCGATCAGCTTATTGGCAAACACGGAGTGCTTTCCTTCCTCAACGATGATGCCGAGCATGAGACCCATGCCGCGCACGCCCTTGATATTCGGCGAGCCAAGGGACAGGATGCCGTTGCGCAGGTACTCGCCCTTTTCGCGCACTTTCATCAGGAACTGGCCGTCACCGACAGTATCGAGCACGACGTTTGCTGCAGAGCAGACAATCGGCGTACCGCCGAAGGTGGTCGCGTGCGTGCCCGGCGTCAGGACGTTGCAGCAGGTATCCGCCGCCATGACAGCACCGATCGGCATGCCGCCGCCAAGACCCTTTGCCATAGTGACAACGTCCGGCTTGATGTCGTACTGCTGGAAAGCAAACAGGCTGCCGGTACGGCCAATGCCGGTCTGCACCTCGTCGATGATAAGCAGCATATCCTTCTCGCGGCAGAGCTTCTCTACCTCCTTGACGAACTCGCGGTCCAGCGGCAGAACACCGCCCTCGCCCTGAATCAGCTCCATCATGATGGCGCAGGTCATATCGTCCGCCTTTGCGCGTACCGACTTGATGTCGTTGGCAACCGCGTAATCAAAGCCCTCGGTAAACGGGAAGAAATAGTTGTGGAAACGCTCCTGACCGGTGGCCTTCAGCGTGGTTACGGTACGTCCGTGGAAGGAATTGATGAGCGTCAGCACCTTGAAGCGGCCCTCACCATACTTGTCGAACGAGTACTTGCGCGCCAGTTTGATGGCACCCTCGTTTGCCTCAGCGCCCGAGTTGGCAAAGAATACCTTGCCGCCCAGATGTGTCTTTTCTACCAGCTTCTTGGCAACCTGAACCATCGGCTCGGTGGTGAACAGGTTGGAAACATGCATCAGCTTGTGCGCCTGCTTATCGATCGCGTCAATGATTGCCGGATTGGCATAACCAAGGCAGTTTACGCCGATGCCGGAAGCAAGATCGATGTACTTCTTGCCCTCAACGTCCCACAGAGTCGCACCCTCGCCGTGGTCCAGCGCAATCGGGAAACGGCCATAGGTGTTCATTACATATTTATTTTCTTCGCTTTTTAATTCATTGTAAGTCATAGGGTATCACCTTTTATCGGAGATACGGAGCGAATCATTCTCCATTCTCCATTTTCAATTCTCAATTACTGAAACATAGTGCCTGCGCCGACCTTGGAAAGCAGCTCGATCAGAATCGAATGCTTGACACGGCCGTCCAGAATAGTGGCACGCTCAACGCCCTTGCGGACTGCCTCAACACAGCAGTCTACCTTGGGGATCATGCCGCCCTTGATGATGCCGTCGTGCACCAGCTTCGGCACCTCGGACACCTTGAGACGGTGAATGACACTGTCCGGATCGTTAATGTCCTGCATCAGACCGCGTACGTCGGTCAGCAGAATCAGCTTTTTTGCACCGAGTGCAACTGCCAGCTTGCTGGCTGCGGTGTCAGCGTTGATGTTGTAGTTGGTTTCATCGTCGATGCCCTGTGCAACGGTCGAGACGACCGGAATATAGCCCTGCTGCAGCACATCGATAACCGGAGACGGGTCTACGTCCATAATGTCGCCGACGTAGCCGTAATCCGTACCCGAGCGGTCGGTCAGGCGCTTCGCCTGAAACAGGCCGCCGTCCATGCCGCCGAGACCGATGCCGCGGCCGCCTGCCTTCTCGATCAGGGTTACAAGGTCCTTGTTGACCTTGCCGCACAGCACCATCTGGACAATATCCATGGTTTCACGATCGGTATAGCGCAGGCCGTTGACAAACTTGCTCTCCTTGCCGATCTTCCCCAGCATTTCATTGATCTCCGGGCCGCCGCCGTGTACGATAACGACCTTGACGCCGACCAGATTGAGCAGTACCAGATCGTGGATGACCGCGTCCTTCAGCTCCTCGTTGATCATTGCGTTGCCGCCGTATTTTACAACAACGGTCTGACCGTAATATTCCTGAATATACGGAAGTGCTTCGACCAGAATATTGGCGCGCAGCTCCGCATCAAGTTGAGTATCCATACTAATTCGTTCCTTTATCCTGTTATAAGCAGCGATTACGTTCTATAATCTCCGTTAATTTTCACATAATCGTAAGTAAGGTCGCAGCCCCATGCAGTAGCGCTGTCCTCGCCCTCATTTACATCAACCGCAATGGTAACCTCGTTCTCGGAGAGCACCTTTTTCGCCAGTTCTTCATCAAAATCCAGAGCCGCACCCTTGTCGCAGACTGCTACGCTGCCTGCTGCGGACTCGAACGCCATAGAAACGTACTCCGGACGGAACGGTGCCTTGGAGTAACCCATTGCACACAGTACACGACCCCAGTTTGCATCTGCACCGAACATAGCCGCCTTGACGAGGTTGGAGCCGACAACGGCCTTGGCCAATCGCTCAGCTGCCTCCTCGGAGCGGGAGTTCTTAACGGTGCAGGTAACCAGCTTGGTTGCGCCTTCGCCGTCTGCAGCAATCTGGCGTGCCAGACGGGTGTTCACCTCGTTCAGCGCCTTGCAGAACGCCTGATATTCCTCGTCCTGCCACTCGATGAGCGTGTTGCCGGCCATGCCGTTTGCGAGCACGATGCACATATCGTTGGTGGAGGTGTCGCCGTCAACCGTTACGCGGTTGTAGGTTTTCTTGACATTCTCCTGCAGTGCGTCAGTCAGCATTTCATGCGTGATGGCGCAGTCGGTCGTGATGAAGGACAGCATAGTGCCCATGTTTGGATGAATCATGCCGCTGCCCTTGCAGATGCCGCCGATGCGGCAGGTCTTGCCGCCGATGGTGAACTCAACAGCCGCCGTCTTGGGCTTGGTATCGGTGGTCATGATGGCGCGATTTGCCTTCTCGGAGGCGTTGTCCTCCAGAACCAGTTCCGGCAAGTGCTCCTCGATGCACTCGATGTTGAGGCGCTGACCGATCACACCGGTGGATGCAACGGCAACATCGGTTTCGGCTACGCCGAGCAGCTTGGCCGCTGCCTGCGCCATACGGCGAGCGTTCTCCATACCGTCCAGTGCACAGGCGTTCGCGTTGCCCGCATTGGCAACGATCGCGCGTGCTACGCCGTCCTCGAGGTGCTCCATGGTAACATACAGCGGAGCCGCCTTGACGCGGTTCATCGTGTAGGTGGCAGCCGCGGTGCATTCGCATTCGCTGAAAATGATCGCGGTATCGTCATTCGTGCGGCTTTCCTTGACGCCGCAGCGCACACTGCCCGCCTTAAAGCCCTTTGCGGCGCAAACGCCGCCTTCGATAATTTTCATAATAATTCTCCCTGCTGAAATCAGAGGTTTAAGCCGGTCGTTTCATCCAGACCGAGCATGATATTCATATTCTGCACGGCAGCGCCCGAAGCGCCCTTGCCGAGATTGTCAAACAGTGCGGTGACAATGGTCTGCTCCTCGTGGCCGCAGACGATCAGCTTGAGGCTGTCGTGACCGGCCAGTGTGTTGGCGTAGATCATCGGCTCTTCACCGCCGAACGGCGCCACGGTGACAAGCTGTTGACCCTCGTAGTGCCTGGTGAGTGTCGCATGCACGAGATGTGCATCTACGCCCGGGAGCATAACTGTGGTGGCCATACCCTTGTAAAAGTCACCTACGATTGGCACGAACACCGGCGCCTGCGTCAGACCGCAGATGTAGCCCATCTCCGGCAGGTGCTTATGGTGCAGGTTCAGACCGTAAATGCGCTCGGAATCATGTCGCGGATCGCGGTTCTCGTCCTGATACTCCGCGATCATTTTCTTGCCGCCGCCGGAGTAACCGGTCAGCGAAGCACAGGTGAGCGCGGTGTCCTCGGCAATGATACCGTTTGCTACCAGCGGGTAAACCGAGGAAATAAATCCGCTTGCATGGCAGCCCGGATTGGCAACGCGCTTGGAGTTCTTGATGGCTTCGCGGTGCGCCTTGGACAGCTCGGCAAAGCCGTAATCCCAGTCCGGGTCGGTGCGATGCGCGGTCGATGCATCGATGACACGGGTGGTATCATTCTCGATGAGCGAAACCGCCTCTTTCGCCGCCGCATCCGGCAGGCACAGGAACGCAATGTCGGCTGCGTTGAGGAACTTGCGGCGCTCCTCGGTGTCCTTGCGCTTGTCCTCGTCGATGAGCAGCAGCTCGATATCGTCGCGGCCACCGAGGCGCTCGTAAATCCGGAGACCGGTCGTGCCCTCTTTGCCGTCGATGTAAATTTTAGGCTTCATCGTCCTCAACCTCCGCGATGAACTTGTCAATTTTATCAATCTGGCGGGTTACTTCCTGCGGAGCCGGGCCGCCGATGACCTTACGCTCAGCAACACAGGTGCGCAGGTCGAGTGCGTCGTATACGTCGTCGCCGAACTTGTTGGAAATGGCTGCAAAGTCGCGCATGGTCATGGTCTCGAGGGTCTCATCGGCCTTGATACACTGGTTGACCAGACGGCCGACCGTCTTGTACGCATCGCGGAACGGAACACCCTTCTTGGTCAGGTAGTCGGCGCAGTCGGTTGCGTTGATAAAGCCGCGGGAGGCTGCCTTGCGCATGTTGTCGCGGCGCAGCGTCATGGTGGAGAACATCGGCGTGAATACCTCGAGGCACTGCTTTACGGTGTCGATCGCGCCGAATACAGCCTCCTTGTCCTCCTGCATATCCTTGTTATACGCCAGCGGCAGACCCTTGAGTACGGTCAGCATGGTGGTCAGCGCACCGTAAACACGGCCGGTCTTGCCGCGGATCAGCTCGCACACGTCCGGGTTCTTCTTCTGCGGCATGATGGACGAGCCGGTGGAGTACGCATCGTCCAGCTCAACGAACTTGAACTCCCAGGAGCACCACGAAATAATTTCCTCGGACAGACGAGACAGGTGCATCATCAGGATGGACAGCGCGGAGAGCAGCTCCACGCAGTAGTCACGGTCGGATACGCCGTCGAGCGAGTTGTCGGTCAGGCGGGCAAAGCCAAGCTGCTGACGAACGAAGTCGCGGTCGATGGGATAAGTGGTCGAAGCCAATGCACCCGAGCCAAGCGGCATTTCGTCCATGCGCTCGCAGCAGTCCTGCAGGCGGGATACGTCGCGCTTGAGCATGTTGGCATACGCCATCATATAATGTGCAAAGGTCGTCGGCTGTGCGCGCTGCAGATGGGTGTAGCCCGGCATAACCGCATCAAGATTCTCGCGGCTCTTTGCAGTCAGTGCCTTCATGAAGCCGAGGATCAGCTTGATGATCTCCTTGATCTCCTTCTTGACGTACAGACGCATATCGAGTGCAACCTGATCGTTTCTCGAACGGCCGGTGTGCAGACGCTTGCCGGTATCACCGATGCGCTCGGTCAGCAGCTGCTCGACGTTCATGTGGATGTCCTCGTAATCGAGCGAGAACTCAACCTTGCCGTCCTCAATATCCTTGAGGATGCCCTTCAGACCTTCGACGATCTTTTCGGCCTCATGCTCCTCGATGATGCCCTGCTTGCCCAACATGGTAGCGTGCGCGATAGAGCCGGTGATATCTTCCTTATATAAACGGCAGTCAAACAGGATGGAAGAGTTGAAATCGTTTACCACCAGATCGGTTTCCTTCTGGAAACGTCCTGCCCATAATTTTGCCATATTTATGTTACCTCACAAAACACTCATAGGGCGGCACACAACGGGCGTGCCGCCCTACGATTTCTTTTACTTACTTTTCAACAGACGGGAAATGCTCACCGGTCTTCTTGTACAGGATCTGATCGTTCAGGGCACGAACCTTGAGCGGCAGGCCGAACAGGTTGATGAAGCCTGCGGAATCTGCCTGATCGTAGCAGTCATCCTCGTTAAAGGTTGCCATATCCTCGGAGTACAGGCTGTACGGAGAGGTTACGGAAGCCGGGATGATGTTGCCCTTGTACAGCTTCAGCTTAACATCGCCGGTAACGGTCTCCTGGGTGGAGTCAACAAATGCAGAGAGCGCCTTGCGCAGCGGCGTGTACCACTGGCCGTTGTAAACCAGCTCGCCAAACTTGAGAGCAACCTGATTCTTGTAGTGTGCGGTCTCCTTGTCGAGGGTGATCTCCTCCAGCTTTGCATGTGCTGCGTACAGGATCGCACCGCCCGGAGTCTCATAAACACCGCGGCTCTTCATACCGACCAGACGGTTCTCAACGATATCGAGGATACCGATGCCGTTCTCGCCGCCGAGCTTGTTCAGCTTCTCGATCAGGGCAACAGACTCGAGCTTCTCGCCGTCAACTGCGGTCGGAACGCCCTTCTCAAAGTGGATGGTAACATAGGTCGGCTTGTCCGGAGCCATTTCCGGAGAAACACCCAGCTCGAGGAAACCCGGCTTGTTGATCGGTGCTTCGTTGGACGGCAGCTCGAGGTCCAGACCCTCATGGCTGAGGTGCCACAGGTTCTTATCCTTGGAGTAGTTGGTCTCCTTGTTGATCTTCAGCGGAATGTTGTGTGCTTCCGCATACTCGATCTCCTTCTCACGGCTGTTCAGCTCCCAGAAACGCCACGGAGCAATGATGTCCATCTGCGGTGCAAATGCATGAATAGCCAACTCGAAACGAACCTGATCGTTGCCCTTGCCGGTGCAGCCGTGGCAGATCGCGTCAGCGCCTTCCTTCAGTGCAATATCAACAATACGCTTTGCGATGATCGGACGAGCGAACGAGGTTCCCAGCAGGTACTGCTCGTAGGTTGCGCCCGCCTTCATGGTCGGGATGATGTAGTCATCAACGAAGTCCTTGGTCAGATCCTCGATGTACAGCTTGGACGCGCCGGTCTTGAGCGCCTTCTCCTCCAGACCGTCCAGCTCGGTGCCCTGACCGACGTTGCCGGAAACCGCGATAACCTCACAGCCGTAATGCTCCTTCAGCCACGGAATGAGTACCGAAGTATCCAGACCGCCGGAATATGCCAGAACAACTTTGTTATATTTCTTTTCCATGTTTTTCGACCTCGCATTCTGCGTTTTTTTCGATGGTTTTATTATACTACCGCCATACTCATTTGGCAAGCAAAATTTATAATTATTTTCTCCATTGTATATTTATGCATACTATGAATTTGAATTTGATAAATAATGCTTGCACTTTCTGTAAAAACGTACTATTATATTATAAATGCACTGTGTCAAGACAGATTGCACGGAATGAATAAAAGCGCACAAAAAATGGTGCGCAAAGGGGCGTTTTCCGCAATGACCGAAAGAAATTTAACCATGCTCACTGACTTTTACGAGTTTACGATGGCGAACGGATACTTCGAAAAGGGTATCGGCAACCGCCGCGCATACTTCGATATGTTCTTCCGCCGTGTACCGGACGGCGGCGGATATGCCATCATGGCAGGCGTGGAACAGCTGATTGAATACTTCAATAACCTGCATTTTTCCGAAGAGGATATTGCATATCTTCGCAACCGCAAGTGCTTCTCGGAGTCCTTCCTCAATTATCTGCGCGATTTTGAGTTTGAATGCGACGTATGGGCCGTACCCGAGGGTACGCCGGTATTTCCCGGTGAGCCGCTCGTAACGGTGGCCGGTCCGATGATTCAGGCACAGTTTGTCGAAACCATGATCCTGCTGACCATCAACCACCAGACCCTGATCGCCACCAAGGCGAACCGCATCACGCGTGCGGCAGAAGGCCGTACTGTGCTCGAGTTCGGCTCCCGCCGTGCACAGGGCTACGACGGCGCTATCCTCGGTGCCCGCGCTGCCTACATCGGCGGCTGTCAGGGTACCGCCTGCGTTCTGTCCGACCGTGACTACAAGATTCCGGCCGGCGGCACGATGGCGCACTCCTGGGTGCAGATGTTTGACAGCGAGTACGAGGCCTTCAAGGCTTATGCAGATATTTATCCGGATAACTGCGTATTCCTGGTTGACACTTATAATGTACTCAAGTCCGGTGTGCCGAACGCAATCCGTGTCGCCAAGGAACTGGAAGCGGAAAAGGGCATCCGCGCACGCGGCATCCGTCTGGATTCCGGCGATATCGCTTACCTTTCTATCGAGGCCCGCAAAATGCTCGATGCCGCCGGCTTCGAGGATATGCAGATCATGGCGTCCAACTCGCTCGATGAGTATCTGGTGCGCGACCTGCTCGTGCAGGGTGCCCGCGTAGACTCGTTCGGCATCGGCGAGCGACTCATCACCTCCAAGTCCGAGCCGGTATTCGGCGGCGTATACAAGCTGGCTGCCGTTGAGGATGAAAACGGCGAGATCATCCCGAAGATCAAGGTTTCCGAGAACGTCGAGAAGATCACCACACCGCACTTCAAGCAGGTGTACCGCCTGTTCGACAACAAGACCGGCAAGGCGCTCGGCGACGTGCTCACCGTGCACGACGAGCAAATCGACGCTTCTCTGCCGTATGTACTGTTCCATCCGGTCTACACCTGGAAGCAGCGTATCGTTACCGATTATACGGTTCGTCCGCTGCGCGTACAGCTGTTCAAGCACGGCAAGTGCATTTACAACAGCCCGGATGTTGAGGACATCCGCAAGTACTGCATCCGTGAGGTCGATACCCTGTGGGATCAGATCAAGCGTTTCGAGAATCCGCAGACCTACTTCGTGGATCTCTCCAAAAAGCTGTGGAGCTGTAAGAACGAGCTTCTTGAAGCCTGCCGCATCTAACAAGCAAATTCGCAGACAGCGAACCATAATATAGTGGTTCGCTGTTTCTTTGCGCCCAATCGCAAGATTGTATAAAAGCTGTGAGCATCCCTGCACAGGATTTCGCTCACGCAGCCTGTTTCAGCAGTTTTCCGCAGAAACACGCTATCTTTTCGCAGGTGTAAATCGCAAGAATTTAGTAGTACATCGCACCGCAGGAGATTATACTAATAATCGCGGTCAAAAAAACCGCATATTCCACACAAATTGAAGGGATACACCAATGAAAGCATTTCTATCCTCGCTGAGCCGCAGCAAGCGCTATGTTGTCGCAGAACTGCTTCTCGTTTATTTCGCACAGGGGCTGAGCTCCATCATGCTCGGCTCTGTGCTGCCGGATTTACGCGCGGCCTACGCGCTGGATTACCAGATCGGCGGCACGCTGCTGTCCGCACAGTCGATCGGCTATCTCGGTATCGGCCTGCTGTCCGGTCTGGCCGCCATCAAATGGGGACTCAAACGTGCCTACCTCATCCTATATTATGTATTCGCGGTCGGCTTTGTCATGCTGTTAACCAACGGCTCGCCGGTCTGGCTGCTGGCGGCCATGTTCCTGACCGGCATTTCCAAGGGCGCTATCACGGATTACAACAACCGCGTGATGAGCGAATACGCGAACGGCAGTGCCACTCCGCTCAACATGATGCACGCGGCGTATGCGTTCGGCGCGTGTGTGGCGCCGCTAGCTGTGCTCGCCTGCCATAAGCTGGGCGGCGACAACGGCTGGCGTCTCGCGCTTGAGATTTCCATTGTGCTGCTGACGGCTTCGTTTATCTTCGGCCTGTTCATGAAGATGGATGACGATAAATCCACGAAAACCGGGCAGAAATCCGCGACCGACTACGGATTTCTGCGCGAAAAGCTGTTCTGGCTGTGCACAGCGCTCTGCTTTTTCTACGAGGCTGTTGAGGCTTCCATGATGGGCTGGCTGACCAGCTTTTACATTGATTCCGGTGTGCTCGCCGCAGACGCTGCGCAGATCATCACTTCCCTGCTGTGGGTTTCGCTGCTGATCGGTCGCTTCTCGTGCAGCGTGATCGCTGCGAAATTCCGTCCGTGGCAGATGATCACGGTCATGTGCTTCGGCATGGCGGCATTTCTCGTGCTGCTCGTCACCGGAACCACGCTTTCCGTGCTCACGATTGCAACGATCGGTCTGGGTCTATGCATGTCCGGCATGTACGGCACAACGGTAGCCAACGCCGGAGACCTGTTCTCGCGCTATCCGGCATCCATGGGCATTTACGTTACGCTCAATGGCTTCGGTGCGGCTATGGCTCCAGCCGCGATCGGCATCGCTGCTAACCGTACGGGAATCCGCTGGGGTTTTGCTATCCTGCTGATTGCAGGCGTGCTGCTCGTTGTCTCGGCAGTGCTCAATGCACGGTATTTCAAAGACAGACAGCACAGCAAGGCGGCTTCCCGCGCCTAAAAAGCACAAAAACCTCTCTCAAGCGTTTTGAGAGAGGTTTTATTTTTATTCCGCTGCCGTTTCCGGCTCCTGCTCGACAGCCTGCCTTGCAGCTCTTGCGGCAAGGTGTGTCTCCAGCCAACGTGAAATATCTCCGAAGGTCTCAAGTCTGTCAAGCTCGTTGAGCACCTCGTGGCGCGCATCCTTATAAAAGATGACCTCGATATTCCTCACGCCATTGCCGCGGTACAGATTGACCGTACGGCGCACACCCTCACCGTACCGCCCAACCGGGTCCTTATCACCCGAGATGAACAGCAGCGGCAGGTCCTTTGGCGTTTTCCGGAAGGTCACCGGATTGTTCGCCTTGGTGATGAGCGTAAACAGGTCGCGGAATCCGGTCGCGGTAAACACGAAATTGCATTTTTCATCCGACTGATAGAGCGACACGACCGCCTCATCGCGGCTGAGCCAGTCAAACACGGTTTTCGGCTGCTTGATTTTTCTGTTGAAACCCTTGAACACCAGATTGGACAACAGTCCGCTGCGATAGGTGATGCCGCGCGAGCGTGCTACCGAATCTGCAAGATGTACGATGCTGCCGGAGGCAGCGATCGGACCGACCGTGCCGATGAGGATGCAGCCGGACAGCTTCTCTCCGTAATCGAGCAGGTACAGCCGCGCGATCAGCGAACCCATCGAGTGCCCGAGCAGGAAATACGGCAGGTCGGGATAGCGGCGCTGCATCAGGTCGGTCAGATGCTTGACATCCTCAACAAGATACTTCCAGCCGTCACGAGCGGCAAAAAATCCGAGATCCGCCGTGCGTGAGACCGATGCTCCGTGTCCGATATGATCGTTTCCGCAGACAATAAAGCCCAGTCCGCAGAGATACTTCGCAAATGCGGTATAGCGCGAAAAATACTCGCACATGCCGTGAGACAGCTGTACGATACCGCGCACCTCTACTCCTTCGGGAACAAGAATATAATAGGTGACATTGGAAACACCATTGGCACTTTTGTAAATATTTTGCGTACACTTGATATTCATATACAACACCCGATCATGGACTGTACTTCTTTGCTGTTAATACTATACCACAAATCCACTTATCGTGCACCTGTTTTTTGATAAAGTTCACAGTTCATTTAAAAATGCACTGTCAAAAATTGCTGATTTTTAAATACCTTTCCCGACTGCAAATTATGCAGGATTACGATATCGCAAACAGCGACCGATGTGCTACAATAAAATAAATCACGGGCAGTGCTGTATTGCCCAATCCAAAAGAAAGAAGGATATACCCATGCCGTATATTGCTGTTACCACCTCCAAGGCCCTGTCCGACGAGCAGAAGGACGAGCTGAAGAAGACCATCGGCCAGAAGATCTCCCTGATTCCGGGCAAGACCGAGGCTGCTCTGATGGTTGACATCTCCGATAACCACACCATGTACTTTGCAGGCGAGAAGCGCAAGCTGGCGTACGTTGATGTTCGCTGCTACGGTTCGACCGAGTTTGAGAACAAGAAGGCACTGACCGAAGCACTGTTTGATGCTGTCGAGCTGCACACCGGTCTGCACGATGACAGCATTTACCTGACGTACTCCGAGTTCTCCAACTGGGGCACCCGCGGTACCATGAAGTAAACCGCAGAAAGACGCTGAGAGTTTCTCGGCGTCTTTTTTGTTTCGGATGAAGAATTGAGAATGTCTGAATTTTCAGAATGTTCACATTTGGACGATTGACGTTCGCTCGCTTTCGGTCTATTATAGTTTACAAGTAAACCGTTTGCTGAAAGGAGGACACCGCATGTCCGGCTCTCCCCATGATTTTGCCGCCGATGCGTTCCACGCGGGTCAGCTGTACCGCAGCTGCTTCCGCGAGCTGACCGAAAACTGCGGCTTTACGCCAAATGAGATGTTCGTGCTGCTGTTTCTGTACCGCAACGCGCCCGAGCAGGACACCGCAACTGCCATTGCACAGGCGTGGAACGTTTCCAAGCCGCTGGTGACGCGCAGCGTGGACGGACTGCAGAGACGTGGTCTGCTCTACTGCGTACGCGACGAGAACGACCGCCGTCTGGTGCATCTGCACCTGTCTGATGAAGGACACGCTGCCGCCAAAACGCTCCATCACCGCTGTGAAACCTTTGCGCTGACACTGCAGCAGGGTATCTCCGAGCAGGAAATGCAGACCCTGTGTGGTGTGATGCGCAAGATGCAGCAAAACCTCAACGATTTACTCGAAAGGACGAAACTCACATGAATAACAACCCAAAAGGGACGAAAAACCCCAAAAAACCGCTGATCTTCTATTATGCGGTCATGCTGCTCGTGCTTATGATGCTCAACTGGCTGCTGTTTCCGAGCCTGCTGCAGCGGCAGGTTACCGAGGTCGGCTACGACGAGTTCATCACCATGGTAGACGACGGCAAGGTGCAGACCATCGCCTACGACAAGCAGGATCAGGAAATTACCTTTGAGGCCACCAATGACAAGGGCAAGGACGCACTCTACAAGACCGGCATTTTCCCGGATGACGAGCTGGTCGGCCGCTTGCTGAAGGCCAATGTCAAGTTTGCTGCCGAGATTCCGACCCAGACCTCTCCCCTGCTGAGCATGCTCATCAGCTACGTTGTTCCGATTGTGCTCATTATCGCGGTCGGTCAGTGGCTACAGAAAAAGATGATGAAGAACATGGGCGGCAACATGATGAGCTTCGGCAAATCCAACGCCAAGATTTACGCCGAGACCGAGACCGGCAAGACCTTTGCCGATGTCGCCGGTCAGGATGAAGCCAAGGAGGCCCTCACTGAGATCGTGGACTTCCTGCACAACCCGAACAAGTACGCTTCCATCGGTGCAAAGCTGCCGAAGGGCGCACTGCTGGTCGGCCCTCCGGGCACCGGCAAGACCTTGCTGGCGAAGGCCGTTGCCGGTGAGGCACATGTGCCGTTCTTCTCGATTTCCGGCTCGGAGTTCGTCGAAATGTTCGTCGGCATGGGCGCGGCCAAGGTGCGCGATCTGTTCAAACAGGCCAGCGAAAAAGCACCGTGCATCGTGTTCATCGACGAGATTGATACCATCGGTAAAAAGCGCGACGGCGCAGGCATGGGCGGCAACGATGAGCGCGAGCAGACGCTCAACCAGCTGCTGACCGAGATGGACGGCTTTGACGGCACCAAAGGCGTCGTTATTCTGGCGGCGACCAACCGTCCAGAGTCGCTTGACCCGGCTCTGCTGCGTCCGGGCCGTTTTGACCGCCGCATTCCGGTGCAGCTGCCCGATCTGCAGGGTCGTATCGCAATTTTGAAGGTGCACGCTAAGGATGTTCACATGTCCGGCAATATCGACTTCAACTCGATTGCCCGAGCAACCTCCGGCGCTTCCGGTGCTGACCTTGCCAACATTATCAACGAGGCGGCTCTGCGTGCCGTCCGTCTGGGACGAAACAGCGTCATTCAGGCCGATCTGGATGAGAGCGTCGAGACCGTCATTGCCGGTGCGCAGCGCAAGAACGCCGTACTCAGCGCCAAGGAGAAGGAGATCGTTGCGTATCACGAAATCGGTCACGCACTGGTGGCTGCCAAGCAGACCGACTCCGCGCCTGTCACCAAGATTACCATTGTGCCGCGCACCTCGGGTGCACTCGGCTACACCATGCAGGTGGATGAGGGCGAGCACAATCTGATGAGCAAGGATGAACTGCTGAACAAGGTGGCAACGCTCACCGGCGGCCGTGCAGCCGAGGAGCTGATTTTCGGCTCGATTACCACCGGTGCATCCAACGACATCGAGCAGGCCACCAAGCTGACGCGCTCGATGATCACGCGCTACGGTATGAGCCGCAAGTTCGATATGGTTGCGCTCGAGACCGTGACGAATCAGTATTTGTCGGGCGATACCGCGCTCGCTTGCTCGGCGGAGACCGCTGCGAAAATTGATGAGGAAGTGATTGCCACTGTCAAGACCGCGCATGAGAAGGCCATCGGCATCCTGCAGAATAATATGGATGCCCTGCACCGTCTGGCGCACTTCCTTCTGGAAAAAGAAACCATCACCGGCGAAGAATTTATGGATCTGCTGCATAAATCCGAGTAAATCTGTGCAAAAGGAAACCCTCTCTCGTAATGAGAAAGGGTTTCTTTTTGCCTATACCCACAACAAGGAACAGACCAGAAAGAGAGGGCGGACACATTGGTCCGCCCCTAAGCATATACAATTATATTTATCTGAGCGACAGAATCTCTGCCGGATGTTCAAACCTCATATCCGACATTAACTTCTCCGCCTCGGAGCACCCCCACAGGGCGAGGACGCTCTTGACGCCTGCACTTTTCGCGCACTGCATATCATATTCGCTGTCACCGATATAGACGGCGTCCTCGGGTTTACAGCCGAACCGACGCAGACACTCGAGCAGAGCGTCCGGCGCAGGCTTGGGATGCTCGACATCATCCGCACAGATGATCTCATCAAACCACGGCGTGAAGCCGATGGGTTCAATCCCCTGCTTGAGCTGCAAACGTGTCCGCGAGGTGACAATGCCACACGAACAGCCGGATTTTCTGAGCTCCTCTATCGTTTCAGGAATGCCGTCGTACATCGGGATTTCGTCCAGACGGTCATACGCCAGCGCTTCCCAGCGAGCCATGATTGGCTCAACCCGCTCGGCCGGAATGCCTAATTTCGCCAATGCGCGTCTGCCGGGCATACCGAAGGAGAAGATCAGCTGCTCGTAGGTGAACTCATAGCCGAACTCGGCAAGTGCAGTGTGCATGGCCCACTGATCTACCTTTGAGGAGTCGATCAGCGTGCCGTCAATGTCAAAAACAAAGTATTTCATGTGGTTTCCTCCATCTTTTTCGCCAAGGTAAATAACCCTCGGGTATAGTCCTGCTCGAAGGACTGAGACAGCTCTATGGTCGGCATAGCCTGCTCCGGCAGCGCCTGCGCACAGCTTTCGCGTATCCGCGCTGCCTTATCGGTCAGACGGGAATCGGCATACAGCACCACCCTGTCCGGATTGATGAGCGCCGCACAGCCGCAGATGACCTTGGTGAAATAGTCGCTTATATCCGCGCCTGCAAAGTGATTCTGCGCGTATTCGAGATTGTGTTCGATTGGAAGATAATGCAGTTCGCCGGCAAAGCCTGCGGCACCGCCCCAGACCTTTCCGTTCAGCACGATACCTGCGCCTGCACCCAGCTTGCCGATGTAAATGCACACAGCGGCTTTCGGTGCGGGCGTGTACTGCGCCGCGTAGCCTGCAGCCACGACCTGCATATCACGGGCCGCCATGCACGGCAGACCGGTTTTATCGTGAAGATACGCGCTAAGGCTTACGCCCCGCAGCTCAGGGTAGCCGAAACTCTCGGTGACGATGCCGTTATGCATTGTTCCGGCAAAGCCGAGCATCACCGCTGCAAGCCGCGGGTAACGCGCCCTAACACGCATCAGAAGCGTGTCGAGAAATTCGCGCACATCGCCGGAGCAGGTCTGCTGTTCCTGTTCGAGCGGTGTACCGTCGAGGTCGCACACAAACCAGTGCAGCGTGTCCTGCTCCAGTCGCAGACACAGGAACAGCCGGTACTGCGGGTTCAGCCGGTACTGCATGGCGCAGCGTCCACCGGTGGAGGCTGCCGTACCGATTTCTTGCGCTTCTCCGCGCTCGACCATCTCATCCACAATGCGGCTGACGGTCGGAAAGCTGAGATGTGTCAGCCGCGCAAGATCGTTTTTGCCGGCAGAGCCGTGCTGCATCGCCTGCCGGAGCAGAGCTGTGTTCTCCCGCTTGAGTTTTCCTGTGTCTGCCATGGTGCACCTCTTTTCAAAATACTTTTTAATAGTATGTTAATTTCTACATACAGTATATCCTCTGTGGGCGGTTCTGTCAATGCTAAATTAGGAATTAACGTGAGGTTTATTGTCTGCACAACATTGTCCTTTCCATTCCACCCATAATATGTTATACTGTTCGTAAAGGAAGGAGGAGACAAAAAATGTCCACTACAATTTCAATCTCGGTGATGTGCTCTGTGGGGAGCCTGACCTGCGGTATACTTTCACTTGTACTGCCGCTCATTGCACTGGCCAGACGAAAAAACGCGCTGCCATTTGCAGCGGTCAGTATGGGTTTGTGCTCACTGGCGTTGCTCGGGCAGATTTTCGAGTACAATGTCCGCGTATATGCACAGGATTTCAGCGCCCTTCTGGATACATCGTTCGCTATTCGGTTCTGCGCAGTCGTACTGTTCCTGCTGGCGGCTGTTGTAAACGCAGGCGTGTGCATGTACCAGATGAAACGCAGCGTAAAGCAACACCCGCAACATTAATTTACCATAGATAATACACAATAAAACCAAAACCGCCTTTTCAGGCGGTTTTATTATTTTTACAAGGTCTTACATCTGCCGGTTTGAGGCGGATTGACCTTGCAGGTCTGACAATATTTAAAATTCACTCCCTTTAGGTCTATGCAGATGAGTTACAGGCGATGTGCCAAGCCAACGTACCCTATGGTATACCTTTTAATAATAAGATAGAATCATGTGAAGAAGGGTAAATCGCTACGTTATCTTCACTCTCCACTCTTAATTACACCGTTGATTTCCGTTTCGGCAGATTGAAGTCAATCCCGGTGAGCATTTTCACAATCCACAGCAGGAACAGCAGTACGAGCACCGGCAGCACACACGAGGTAACGATTAGCACGGCGAGTGCCTCCATGACATTGCTGAGCAGTTTTTCAAACTTTTCCGTCACGCCGGAGACCGCATTCTGCACCGAGGACGTAATACCCGACCAGAAACCGCTCTTTTCGCTGTCCGAATCCGAGTCTGAACCCGCACTGGTATCGATAGCATCCGCTGCACTTTGCGCGTCCTCAATGGTCTGCGACAGAGAGGTTTCATAGGTGGCCTCGATCATGCGTGATACTGTGATGCCGCCCGGAACAGCCAGCCAAACCGCCATGCCGAACAGCGCCAGCTTGAATGCGAGTTTCGCCAGAATCGCGCTGCTGCGGAACTGCCGGACGATGAGCAGCACGCACGCTGCCGGTAAAATAAACCGGAAAACCGCGTATCCGGTAATGGTGAGCAGATATTTCTCTAACATAATGGCACACAGCACGATCAGAAAATCCGACGTGAGATCAGCCAGCTTTTCCGCGATGGCGCTTCCTGTGTCTCCCGGCAGAGCCGAAACAGCTGCGGACGCTGCCGTGGAAGCCGCAGTCAGCTTCATCACAGTCGCCTGCTTTTCATTTAAATATTCAATGCTCGTCCGGTGCGTCTCCGGTGAAGACTGCCATCCCGAAATGCCGAAAAAGCACCCAAGTCCGATTATCAACAGCAGCACACACGAAACGATTCGCTTTGTCAGTTCGTTCATTTTATCCCTCATCTCTATTAGAAAACCCCCAACGGTCAGACAGACTAACGATTGGGGGTTGTTCACACTTATATGATTACTTGCTCCAGGCTGCCTTGGCTGCGCCTTCCTTGAATACCTCGTGGAAGCCCTTGACATTAGCTGCAATGTCACCGCCGAACACGGCAGAACCTGCTACGATAACGTCTGCACCGGCGGCTACGATGTCGGCGGTATTGTTCAGCTTTGCGCCGCCGTCGATCTCCAGTTCGCACTTATAGCCGTTCTTCTGGATTTCCGCGCGGACAGCCTTGATTTTGTCCATGCACTCCGGGATAAAGCCCTGACCACCAAAGCCCGGCTCAACGGTCATGATGAGCACCATATCGCAGTACGGCAGCAGCGGGAACAGCACCTCAGCGGGGGTTTTCGGCTTGATAACGCAGGCTGCCTTGACACCGGCTGCGCGGATTTTCTTCAGCTGCTCGAGCGTATCACCGTTGGACTCGTAGTGTACGGTGATGATATCCGAGCCGGCCTTGATGAAGTCGTCCAGATACTGATCGGGGTCCGAGATCATCAGATGTACATCGAGCACCTTGTCGGTCGCCTTGCGCAGCGCCTTAACCACCGGAGCGCCGATGGTGATATTCGGCACGAAGTGACCGTCCATAACGTCAACGTGAACGTATTCCGCACCGGCATCGGTGGCAATTTTAATATCGCGTGCAAGATTTGCAAAATCTGCGGACAGAATAGACGGTGAGAGCTTGATTTCCATAACAGTTCCTCCTGTAACCGCAGAGTGTTCCGCGGCATAATTTGATACCAGACGCGCCTGTGTGTTCAACCGGTTTGCACGGCGCCGTCTTTTTGAATACGAGGGCGGCATGTACAGTCGCCCTCCTCTTGACTTACATTATATCACACCTCTTTGGAAATTGAAAGAAAAGAGTGAGGAGTGGAGATCACCTCACGGTTTCATCTTCTTCCCACCGCTGCATCTTGTCACATCCTGCGGCTGCCATTTTTAATAGGATATAACCATGCGAAGAAGGCTGCACCACACCGTCAATTACTGCTTACGAATGCCTGATTATTAATTTGTTCTAACGGTATAGAAAACTTCTCCATCGAAATCAACAATATTTTGTCGCCCTCACCGATTGATTTATCTGTGTGAAAAATGTAGAATAGAAGTATCATGCAATAAAGGAGCGAACACGATCATGAGCGTCAATCGTTGTTATTCCGAGAAAAAACCCGGCTTCGATGTCGAAGCACGCAGCCTGTTCTCCAGCCTGCACGACCTGTTGGAAATCAAAAACCTGACTCATGTGCGCTATCTCTGCCGCTACGACGCAGAGGGACTTGCACCTGAGACCTACGAGAAGGCAAAGGGCATCGTATTCTCCGAGCCTATGGCTGATGTGTGCTACGACGAGGACTTTCCCCGTCCGGAAGGCGCTCACACCATCCTTGCGGTAGAGCCGCTGCCCGGTCAGTTCGATCAGCGCGCCGATTCCTGCGCACAGTGCATCCAGCTGCTCACCGGCGGCGAACGCCCGACCGTTGCAGCCGCTAAAATTTACGTTCTGGAAGGCGAGCTCACTGCTGAGGACATGGACAAGATCCGCGGCTATCTGATTAACCCCGTAGACACCCGCGAGGCTTCGATGGCTAAGCCTGCAACCCTCAAGGTAGAGTACGCTATCCCGACCAGCGTGGCATCGGTTGTCGGCTTTACTCACATGGACGAGACGGCTCTCTCTGACCTGCTGCATAATATGGGTCTGGCGATGGATCTGGACGACCTCAAGTTCCTGCAGACCTACTTCCGCGACACCGAAAAGCGCGACCCGACCATCACCGAGGTTCGCATGGTCGATACTTACTGGTCCGACCACTGCCGCCACACCACCTTCCTCACCCAGATCGATGACGTAAAGTTCGAAGATCAGATGGTGCAGGACGCATTTGACCGCTACATGGCTGCCCGCGTAGAAGTCTACGGCGAGGAAAAGGCTGCGAAGCGTCCGGTAACGCTGATGGACATGGGTACGATCGCGGCTAAGGTGCTCAAGAAGCGCGGCTACCTGAAGAACATCGACGAGTCCGAGGAGATCAACGCCTGCTCCATTAAGGTGAAGGCACTCGTGAACGGCCACTATGAGGACTGGCTGCTCATGTTCAAGAACGAGACCCATAACCACCCGACCGAGATCGAGCCGTTCGGCGGCGCGGCTACCTGCCTCGGCGGCGCGATCCGCGACCCGCTGTCCGGTCGCTCCTACGTTTATCAGGCGATGCGCGTGACCGGTGCGGGTGACCCGACCGTACCGCTGTCTGAGACCCTCGAACACAAGCTGTCGCAGCGCAAGCTGTGCCAGACAGCTGCTGCGGGCTACTCCTCCTATGGCAACCAGATCGGTCTTGCTACCGGTCTCGTACACGAGATTTATCACCCGGGCTATGTCGCAAAGCGCATGGAGATTGGCGCTGTTGTCGGTGCAGCTCCGCTGGAGAACGTCATCCGCGAGGTACCCGAGCCGGGCGACATCGTCATCCTGCTCGGCGGCAAGACCGGCCGTGACGGCTGCGGCGGCGCTACCGGCTCCTCTAAGAAGCACACTGAGGAGTCCCTTGAGACCTGCGGTGCTGAGGTCCAGAAGGGCAATCCGCCGGAAGAGCGCAAGATTCAGCGTCTGTTCCGCGACGGCAACGTCACCCGCATGATTCGCCGCTGCAACGACTTCGGTGCGGGCGGTGTATCCGTTGCCATCGGCGAGCTGGCTGACGGTCTGGACATCGACCTGAACGCGGTTCCCAAGAAGTACGACGGTCTGGACGGCACCGAGCTGGCTATCTCCGAGTCGCAGGAGCGCATGGCTGTCGTTGTCCGTGCAAAGGACGTAGACGCCTTTATTGCCGCAGCTGCCAAGGAGAATATCGAGGCTGTTGTTGTCGCAACCGTTACCGACAAGAACCGCCTGTGCATGACCTGGAACGGCGTCAAGATTGTCGATGTTTCCCGCGATTTCCTCAACACCAACGGCTGCTCCAAGCACGTTGACGCAGAGGTTGGCGCACTGCCGACTCCGTCCATCTCCTGCGCTCCGGCAGGCAATTCCGAGAAGGAAAAGCTGCTGAACCACGCCTCTACCCTTGGCATCTGCCTCGAGCGCGGTCTGGTTGAGCGTTTCGACGGCTCCATCGGCGCAAGCTCGGTATTCATGCCGTTCGGCGGCAAGTATCAGCTGACCCCGACGCAGGTTATGGCGGCTACCATGCCGGCCCTGAACGGTCAGTGCGAGACCGCGTCCGTTATGGCGTTCGGCTTTGACCCGTATTTCACCGAGCAGAACCCGTATCTCGGCGCTTCTTCCGCGGTAATCGAATCCGTGGCAAAGCTGGTCGCAGCGGGCTGTGACTTTGAGACCGCTTACCTCACCTTCCAGGAGTACTTTGAGCGTCTCGGCAAGGACCCGAAGCGCTTCGGCAAGCCGCTGTCCGCGCTGCTGGGCGCATACACCGCACAGGAGAACCTGTGTCTGGCAGCCATCGGCGGCAAGGACTCCATGTCCGGCTCGTTCGACGATATGGACGTACCGCCCACGCTGGTTTCCTTCGCAATCGCACCGCAGGACGCTTCCCGCCTGATCTCTCCTGAGTTCAAGGCGGCAGGTCATCCGGTTTACTTCTTCGATGCACCGTACAATCAGGACGGCACGCCGGATTACACCACGCTCAAGTTTATGTGGAACGAGGTTGCAAACCTGATTGCGTCCGGCAAGGCGGTATCCGCATGGGCGCTGTCCACCGGCGGTATCGCTGAGGGCGTTTGCAAGATGGCGCTCGGCAACAAGATCGGCTTTAAGATGGACGACTCGTTCCCGTCTGACGCGCTGTACCTCAAGAACTTCGGCGGCATCCTGATTGAAGCCGCATCCGAACTCCCGGCTTACTGGCTGGTCGGCTATACCACCGACGATGAGAAGATCACGGTTGCCGGTGAGTCCGTAACGCTCGACGAGCTGACGAATGCCTTCGAGGGCAAGCTCGAGAGCGTGTTCCCGACCAAGGCGGCTGCTTCCGACGAGCATCTGACCAAGGTTTCCTTTACCGAGCGCAATGTTTCCGCTCCGGCAGTCAAGAGCGCAAAGCCGCTGGCGGTTATTCCGGTATTCCCCGGCACCAACTGCGAGTACGACACCGCCCGTGCGGTCGAGAATGCAGGCGGCGCGGCTGAGATCGTCGTAGTCCGCAACTTCTCCGCGGATGCCCTCCGCGAGAGCGCTGAGCAGCTCGAAAACTCCATCCGTAAGGCGCAGATGGTTATCCTGCCGGGCGGCTTCTCCGGCGGTGACGAGCCGGACGGTTCCGGTAAGTTCATTGCGTCCTTCCTTCGCGATGCAGGCATCAAGGATAGCATCCACGAGCTGCTGAACAAGCGCGACGGTCTGATGCTCGGCATCTGCAACGGCTTCCAGGCGCTCATTAAGCTGGGCCTGGTTCCCTACGGTGAAATCCGTGACGAGATGACCGGCGACGACCCGACGCTGACCTTCAACCTCATCGGCCGCCACCAGAGCCGCTACGCGACCACCCGCGTTGCGTCGGTTAAGTCTCCGTGGCTGTCCTCCTGCAATGTCGGCGACCTGCACTCCATCGCGTTCTCGCACGGCGAGGGCCGCTTCGTAGCACCGCAGAACGTCATCGACGACCTGATCAAGAACGGTCAGGTAGCGTTCCAGTACACCGATCTGAACGGTGACCCGTCCATGGACATCGCGTGGAACCCGAACGGCTCCATGTGCGCGATCGAGGGTATCACCTCCCCGGACGGCCGTGTGCTCGGCAAGATGGGTCACACCGAGCGTTACAGCCCGTTTGTCGGCAAGAATATCTACGGCGAAAAGTATCAGCCGCTGTTTGCAAACGGCGTGAAATACTTTAAGTAAAGCCTGTGCAGAAAGCGCCCTCGGAGAGGGCGCTTTCCTATCAATAAATACAATATGAAAAACGATTAAAAAATACTATAAGCGCATCATGCAAGACGTTTTGGGGTATATCAGTTTATCCCCATATTGGCGGCAAATTCTACGAAATACTCCTGCATTTTCCCCAATAATATTGGAGACTGCCGATCTCGCACAGTTCGATTGTCATCTTGCTCATATTTGCCAACGAAATAGACTTTCTTTCGGTGTATATCGAACCGAGTTTGATCCTGTCAATAGTCACGAATGCTTGATCTTTGTATATGCGAACGACTCATTTTGTTCGCATCTTTGTGCCGTTTCCTTCAATAATCTTGATTATTTATAACAGGATCACCTACAACAGAAATTTATACAGAGCGTGGTTTCTATAACAGCTCCTATGAATTGTCTTTTCATGATCTATCCAAATATTCTTGAACGTCAAAGAACAAACTTGCAATCCCAAAACTTCGCAACTCACTTTTTTCCAATAACGAGGTGTTTTTATGAACCCCTGTGAGCACAAAGTCCAATACTATGAAACCGATGGCATGGGCATCGTCCACCACTCGAACTACATCCGCTGGTTCGAGGAGGCGCGCGTGGATCTGCTCGAGCAGCTCGGCTTCGGCTACGACCGCATCGAAGAGGCCGGTTACAGCGGTCCGGTGCTGGAGGTCTCCTGCCAGTACAAAACCATGTCGAAATTCGGCGAAACCGTGCGAATCGAAGCATCTATCACGCAGTACAACGGCGTACGCATGACGCTGCACTATGATGTCTACGACAAGGCGACCGGCACGCTGCGCTGTACCGGCGACAGCCGCCATTGCTTTATCAACGCCGAGGGCAAACCGGCTATCCTCAAGCGGTGCTGGCCGGAGTTTGACGCGGCATTGACTGCAAATACTGTAAAAGAGTAACAAAAACCGTCATCTCTGCATTTGAGATGACGGTTTTTGTTTTGCCTGTGTTATCCTTTATTCTCCACGCCGGTCAAGTCCTGAACAACTTCACCTGCGATGATAAGACCCGCAACAGCAGGCACAAACGCCGTGCTGCCCGGAACCTGTCGGCGCTGTGTGCATTTTCTGGCAGTGCCCGGCGGGCAGATGCAGTTCTGGCGGCAGCTGATCGCCATATCGTCGATTGGCGTCATAGCCGGCTCCTTGGAGTACACGACCTTGAGCTTGCGGATGCGGCGCTTACGCAGCTCATAGCGCATAACACGCGCGAGCGGACAGCCGGAGGTCTTATAAATATCCGTCACTTCCAGCTTGTCGGCGTGAATCTTGTTGCCTGCACCCATGCAGCTGATGATGCGCGTACCGGCCTTGGTTGCCTGCTCGATCAGCTCGAGCTTGCCGGTTACGGTGTCGATGGCGTCTACAACGTAGTCATACTGGGTGAAATCGAACTGAGAAGCGGTCTCAGGCGTGTAAAAGGTTTTGTAAATGTTGACCATGCAGTCCGGATTGATATCGTGAATACGCTCGGCGGCGGCCTCTACCTTGTATTGACCGACCGTCTTGCGGGTAGCGATGATCTGGCGATTGATGTTGGTCAGGCACACCTTATCATCGTCGATGAGGTCAAGTGTACCGACACCCGAACGCGCCAGCGCTTCTACCGTGTAGCCACCCACGCCGCCGATGCCAAACACCGCAACACGCGCGTTGTACAGGCGCTCCATGCCCTGCTTGCCAAGCAGCAGCTCGGTTCTCGAAAATTGATTGAGCAAGTTTTTTCTCCCTTTCGTGCAGTTTTTCGCTTAGTTATAAGTATAACGGGGAATGCCTACTGTGTCAATAGGAAAGCTGTCGTTTCCCTGCACCGATTGACCCGGGGGGCTCGAACTGCGCAAGCGTGTTCGTCCCTGACGGGCGGTGTGTTTTTCACTGAGATTCAACGGGGGGATTCGCCGCCCACGGGGACAGCGGGAACGTCGCGGCGCCCGCTGCGTGGCAAAAAGGAAGGGACACCTACGTTTTCCCTTCCTCTTTGGACTCCTACCTTTCCCTTGTTTGATAGTCCGGCGCAGATTGCCTCCATGTGACCGCTTCGAAATCGGGAACGGCAGAGGATTTTTACTACCGTGTCTTTCGAAACCTGTTCGCAGGGTCAGATACATTACTGCTACACAGACCGGAAAGTCTCCGCAGGCGCAACACAAGGTGAATTGCCCACAGGGCAAGAGCGAGTCCCCCGGGGATACCCGTGCTGCGAAACTCTTTAACACGTTATACCGCACGGCACCTACGGATTAGGCGTTTGATACAATTTATCTTCGCAGGCCCTATCTATCATAACGCGCTGACGAATTGTGCGGCACTGTTATGCCGCACCCAGCGTAGAATAGCCGAGCTGTATAGCAGAACGCTATCTGACACTGCGAATAGGTAAAGAAATGGGAGCACACTGTGCTCCCCTACGGTAGAAAAAATCCTCTGCCGTTCC
>OHAU01000076.1_pt1 | contig 123869 bp, 110 predicted proteins | sample 1577181 | NCBI WGS metagenome assembly OHAU01 (sample SAMEA3541472, study PRJEB24748) | human gut metagenome | biome: human gut; feature: human-associated habitat; material: faeces | place: China | collected 2012
ATTAATAGGGAAGAAAACACAATAGAGCATAACAAAATAATTGGGGAAGAATGCAAAGTTTATCAAATATTTGAAGTGGAAGGACTAATAGATTCTATTTTTGATAATTTTAAAGAAGAAAACTTGTTCAAAGAAGTTAAAGGAAATCCTGAAGAAGCTATAGGAATACCTGACGAGATAAGAAAATATAAGATAACTATTGATTATGAGAAGAAGCCACAGCGAATTATTGAAGGAGATTTTGACAAGAGAGGCTTGCCAGAAGATTTTTCTGAATTTGCTGAAATACTTCTGGAATCTTTAAGCTTTTATAGCTTTGAAGAAATTTTAAACCCCAAATTTTATGAAAAAGTTAGAAGATTAAAAGATCAATATATTTATTGCAGTCTTGACTTTGGAAGTGGTAAGAAGACCTACTACTATAGGACTGAAGATAATGAGATAGAAGAAGGTGATTTAGTCCTTGTACCTGTGGGACCTGACAACCATGAAGCAGTAGCTTTTGTCGATAAAGTAGAATACTTTTATAAAGAAGATGTACCCTTTCCATTAGAGAAGACAAAATTTATACTTGAAAAGTATAATGAAGAATAATTTAATAAAGCAATTTAAGAAAAGAAAGTACTTGTTAAAATTACTTTCTTTTTTTATTTTCATAAAGAAACAAAGACTACAAATTTGTAATATATTCTCATTGTGATAACATATAAGAGTTCGATTATTAATTTGAGATTAAGGAGAACTAATGAATAAGAAAACCATAAGCATAATACTGGCCTATGTTGGCGTACTTACAGGAGCAGGTCTAGCCAGTGGTCAAGAACTTATGCAATATTTTGTTTCCTTTGGGAAACCAGGAATTTTTGGGCTAATAGTAGTTGGAATCCTACACATTTTTGTAGGTGGAATTATCCTTCAACTGGGAAGCCACTTTATAGCAGAAAGTCACATAGATGTACTAGAAGAAGTTTCAGAAAAATTTGTAACAAAGTTTATGGACTTTGCCTTACTTCTAAACTGTTTTTTAATGGGCTTTGTAATGATAGCAGGTGCAGGCTCCAACTTAAACCAACAATTTGGTTTGAAATCATGGGTGGGTTCACTAATATGTACAATATTGATTATAGTAGTAGGGATGATGGACTTTGAAAAAGTAACTAAAGTAATTGGACTTTTTACTCCTCTAATTTTAGTTTTTACTTTAGTAGGCTCTATCCACACAATAGTAAATTCGAATCCAGACTTTCAAGCCCTAGATGCCCTTGGAAAAACTTTAAAAGCATCACTACCCAACATTTATATTTCTACAATAAATTATTTTGGACTTTGTATGATTTCAAGTATTTCTATGGCTTTTGTACTTGGCGGCACTAGAACTGACTCTTCACAGGCAAGAGCTGGGGGAATGTTAGGTGGGAGTCTCGTTGCAATCTTAACATTTTTAGTTGGTATAACTGTATTTTTAGGGCTTAATGATGTAATAGATGCAGACATTCCCATGCAAGTTATATTAAATAAAATTAACCCCTACTTGGGACTTGCAATGTCTTTAGTTATTTTTGGAATGATTTTTAATACTGCCATTTCATTATTCTACTCTGCTGCAAGAAGACTGTCCCTAACAGAAGAGAAGTTCAAAAGAAATTTAATAATTTTCACCCTATTAGGATTTGGACTTTCTTTTATGGGATTCAAAAAACTAATGGCAATACTTTATCCAATACTTGGCTTCTTAGGAACTGCCCTAATTATAATTTTAATTGTAGCCTGGTTTAAAGAGAGAGATTCAATAAAATCTGAAAGTAAAAAACGTGATCAGATAGAAGAACTTACAAGAAAAAAACTAGACGATGATTTAGAATTTAGTAGAAAAGATAGGCAAAAGTTAGATAAGCTTGCAGAGGCATCTATTATTGACGACGATAAGATAAAAGAGGCTGTAGAAGAAGAGATAGAAGAAGAGATGGAAGAAGAAAACAATAATAAAAATAAAGACTGGGGAGTTTGAAAACTTCGTCCAGTCTTTTTTAGTGTAAAAAATTATTTATCTTCTCTTTTTCATTGAACCCAATATACCTCTTGCAATTTCACGTCCAATGGATCTTGTAATAGTTCCAAGCATGGAGTCAATTCCCTTGTCAATGTAGGACTTTTGCTTGCGAGAAGACTTGGTTTCTTTTTCAAGTTCTTTTCTTCTAAGTTCATATTCTTCTTCGCGAGCCTTATCAATTTTTTCTCTCTCAATCCTATCTTTAAGAACTTCATAAGCAGACTCCCTATCAATAGAATTTTTATATTTAGAGTAGATGGAAGAAGACTCAACTATTGATCTTAATTCCATATCATTAAGATTTGAGAAGGAGGAGTGAGGTGGCAAGATTAAAGCTCTGTCTGCAAAGCTTGGTGCACCAGTTTCATCAGGGAAGGATACTATGGCTTCACCAGTTCTTAAATTAATTATTTCTTCTTTTAAATCTATTGATTCATCTTGCCTAAAGGTATCAGCAACAGCCTTAATAGTTTTTAATTCCTTAGGTGAGTAAGCCCTTAGTTGATGGATAATCCTGTTAGAAAGTTGAGAAGAAACTTCTTCAGGAATATCCAATGGGTTTTGTGTTATGAAAAAGACACCTACACCCTTACTGCGGACAAGTCTTACTACTTGAATTATTTTATCCTTTAAAACATTAGGAGTGTTTTTAAAAAGTAAGTGGGCTTCGTCAAAGAAGAAAACCAATTTAGGTTTATCCAAGTCACCAACTTCTGGGAAGTTTTCATAAATTTCTGATAGAAGATATAGTAGTAACATTGAATAGAGAAGAGGATTTGTAATAAGCTTATCTGCCTTTAAAATATTTACAAGACCCCTGCCCTCTGAATCAGTTTTAATCAAGTCATTGATGTCGATTGCTGGTTCTCCAAAGAACAAATCTCCACCAGCATCTTCTAGGAAGAGCAATTTTCTTGAAATAGCAGACAAGCTTTGGCTAGCTACGTTTCCAAAATTTTTGCTAACGACCTCACGGTTATCACTTACATAATTTATAACTTCCTTTAAGTCTTTTAAATCAATTAAGAGAAGTCCTTCACTGTCGGCAACCTTAAAGACAATATTTAAAACTCCCATTTGAGTGTCATTGAGGTCTAAGATATTTGAAAGCATGAGAGGACCCATTTCAGAAATAGTTACCCTAAGAGGAATTCCTCCTTCTTGATATACATCCCAAATGTTAAGAGGGTAGGGCTTAAAATCAAAATCATCTAAACCCAGTTCATTAAGCCTTGACCTTAGCTTGTCATTCATTTCTCCAGGCTTAGAAATATTTACAAGATCTCCCTTGACATCAGCAAGAATACTTGGGACACCAGCATCAGATAGACCTTCAGTTAAGACCTTAAGTGTAACAGTCTTTCCGGATCCTGTTGCTCCACTAATAAGTCCATGCCTGTTCACCTTGTTGAGAAGAATGTAATTTTCAAACTTACCCTTTCCAATTAAAATTTTATCCATAAGAGCCTCCTAATTAGCTTTATAATCTAAGTTTATTATAGCAGAGAAAAGACTTGATAAAATAAATTTTTAAAAATGATATAATTGATTAAAGATTGTGAGGTCATACCATGGAATACTTAAAAGAGATTTATAAAATAAATATAGAAGATTTCGAAGAATGTTCATACCTAAGAAATATCCCTTCATTAAAAAATTTTCAGGGAATTAAAATCGATAAGCCTGTGACTTTTTTTGTTGGAGAAAATGGAAGTGGTAAGTCAACTCTTCTTGAAGCCATAGCTGTTGCCCTCGGTCTAAATCCAGAAGGGGGATCCAAAAATTTTAACTTTGCCACAAAAGAAACTCATTCAGAACTTGGTAAGCTCTTAGAAATTGCGAGAGGACCAAGAAGAGAAGAGGATGGATTTTTTCTTAGAGCTGAGTCCTTTTACAATCTTGCAACAGAAGTTGAGGAACTCGAAAGCTCTGGCTTTGAAAGTTTTTATGACTCTTATGGAGGCAAGTCACTTCATGACCAATCCCACGGTGAGAGTTTTAGGTCTCTCATCCTAAATAGGTTTAGACCCAGAGGAATCTACCTACTCGATGAACCTGAAGCTGCACTTTCCCCAACGTCACAGATGTCGCTACTCTGCATAATAGATAAATTGGTAAAAAAAGATGCTCAATTTATAATTGCAAGTCATTCGCCAATTATACTTGCCTATCCCAATGCAGACATTTATGAATTTAGCGAAGTAGGCATAGAGAAGAAGTCCTACAAGGAAACAGAATCCTATAGTGTGACTAAGGCTTTCTTAGATGATCCAGAAAGAATGATGAATTTTTTATTCGATGATTGACAATAACCCTGATACATAATCGGGGTTATTTTTTCTTTAAAAAATTTATAACTTATCAAAAAAGGAACTTATGTATAAATTAAATTTATAGTATCAATGTCAAAGAAATGTTAAATTTTTATTTTTTGAAAATATTTTTTATTTATCTAAAGGGAAACCTATGCTAAAATAATTTCCGTATCATTACATTTAGTTAAATATTTCTGAATATTTATTATTTATGTAAGTTAATATAAAGTAGTAGGCAATTTATATTAATTCCATAAATTCAAATATTTTATTGTCTTTGATTTAATTTAAGGCATGTATTTAATTTGTGAAAGATACAAATCATAAAATTTATGGAGGAAAACATGAAAAAAGTTTTAGCAACTACTATGGCTACTTTGTTATTTGGGCTTTCATTTCCGGTTAACACCTTTGCTTTGCCTGATAATGATGTTAGTGCAAATTCTCAAGTCCTAGAGAAGGTAAGTCTACCTAATGGTGGAGATGGTTCTCAAAGCGAAGCTGGTGCAGATAATAAAGCTAAGGAAGATACAATTGCCAAAAAGATAGAAGGCAAATTAGAGGCTCAGGATATTTCTGTATGGGAAGAAGATAAAGTAAATTGGAAAGATGGCGTTAAGTTAAAAGAGGAAAAAGAGGAATTCAAAAATTATTTAAAAGATGCTGTTGTAACAGATCTTGATAATCGAAATACTTCTGCTAGTTCAGAGAAGAATTGGAAGGGAAGACTTAAGGTCAAATTTTCAGATAATTCAGAAGTAATATTAAATGAACAAAACTTACTTGTTGTAAACAAGGTTACATCTGCAGACAACGCTAACGCGCCTAAGGATGCAATTAAGACTAATTTCTTTTTAGGTGAAGGAGTTAAGGTTTCTTTAGATAAAGAAGAAAAAATTGGCAACAAAGAAAAGCCTGTTCCTTATAGGACCTATAAGGTTAAACCAGGGACAGATGTTTCTGAATATAAGTTATTAGCGACAAAGAAAAATATTTTTGATACTATAAGCGCTAAACCTGTTAATGAAAATTACACTGATGTAAAATGGCAACCTGGAGATTATAAGGTTAGTAAAGATAATAATATTTTTACAGCAACTGCTAGTAAGTTATTTACAATGACTTTCAAATTTGTTGGCTATGACAGAGATTCAAGAAAAGGCATTGATTCTGATAAGTTGCCTCAAGCTATAAAGGATAAATTACCTCAAGAGCAAAAAATTAAAGAGGGAGAATCTTTTAAGCCTGATAAAATTGAAGGAACAATAAAAGAAGACTTTGGACCAAATAAGTATAAGTGGAAATTTAATCAATGGAATCCTACAGGACCTCTTACTATAAATGAAAACAAAAATTTTGAGGGAACATGGACTAGAAGTAAGATAGAAGAAAATTCTAATCCTGAAGTAAAGCCTGGTCCTGGAAAAGAAGAGGACAAGAAAGAAAGACCAGAAAAAGAAAATAAACCTAAAGATAATTCAAAGGCAGAAGACAAGAAAGAAAGACCACAAGAAGAAAAGAAGCCAAAGGATAATTCAAGGGTAGAGGACAATAAAAACAACAATAAGTCTAATAATACTTTTCCAAGAATAAAATCCAATGAAAATAAGTCTTCTTCTAATAAAGTTTACACAAGAATTAGCACAAAAGAAACAAAGAAAGAATTAAAGAAAGAAAATCTTTCTAAGACTCAAAAATACACTTTGCCTTTAAATAGTGGAGAATATGAAGTCCTTATAAATGGGCAAGTTATTAAAAGACAAATGGATGTTAAGCCTCTTGTAAAAAATGACAGACTTATGCTTCCACTTAGAAGTCTTGCCGAAATGATTGGTGCTAAAGTTGAGTGGGATTCACAAACTAGGACTGCGATCTTTACAAACAAGGGTCTAGTTGCAAAAATCCAAATCGATGGAAATGAAATAGTCCTTTCCAATGGCAAAGTCATTAAAATGGACTCTAAACCACTAAACATTAATGGAAGAATATTACTTCCAATTTCTAACGTAGCCAATGTCTTTGGACTTACAAATGGAAACACAAAAGACGGCATAGACCAAAACATTGAGTGGGATGGAGATAACAAGACAGTAGAGATAAACTTAAATAAATAAAAACTTTTAAAGAACTTAGTTAAGAGCTAAGTTCTTTTTTACTTGTAAAAAAACTTCCCCATAAGAAATTAATCTTATAGGGAAGTTTTTATTTTGAGGATTTTTAAAAGAGTTTTCTATTTTAAAGTATATTTTTTATTTATTATAAGTTTGCTAGTGCTTGTTCTACGTCTTTGATTATGTCTTCGGCATCTTCTATGCCCACTGACATTCTTATTAGGTCAGGGCTAATTCCAGCATGAGCAAGTTCCTCGTCATTCATTTGTCTATGTGTTGTTGATGCAGGGTGAAGGACGCAAGTTCTTGAGTCGGCAACATGGGTTACAACTGCTGCGAGTTTTAATCCATCCATGAATTTTGTTGCAGCTTCTCTTCCACCCTTAATTCCAAATGCAATTACTCCGCAGGATCCATCTGGCAAGTATTTTTGTGCAAGTTCATATTGTGAGTCGCCTTCAAGACCTGGGAAGGAAATCCAAGAAATTTTGTCGTTAGTCTTTAAATATTTAGCGAGTGCAAGTGCATTTTCGTAGTGTCTTGGCATCCTTAGGTGTAGGGTTTCAAGACCGATACTCAAGTAAAAAGAATTTTGTGGGGAAGGTATACTTCCAAGGTCTCTCATTAATGTTGTAGTCATCTTAGTTATATAGGCTCCCTTGCCAAAGCTTTCTGTGTAGACAACTCCATGATAAGATTCGTCTGGTTCAGTTAGTCCAGGGAACTTGTCCTTGTGTTTTGACCAATCAAAGTTACCTGAGTCAACAACAACACCGCCAACTGAGTTGGCAAAACCATTCATGTACTTTGTTGTTGAGTGGGTTACAATATCAGCGCCCCACTCAATTGGTCTCAAGAAAATTGGTGTAGGGAAGGTGTTGTCTACAATAAGTGGAACACCGTGATCGTGAGCTGCCTTGGCAAAAGTTTCAATATCTAAAACACTTAGTGAAGGGTTTGAAAGAGTTTCGCCAAATACCGCTTTTGTATTTTCTTTAAAAGCCTTATTTAATTCGTCTAGGCTTACATCTGGTTCAACAAAAGTTGCTTCAATGCCAAGCTTTTTCATTGTATTGGCAATTAGGTTGTAAGTTCCACCATAGATTGCTGACGATGCTACTATGTGGTCGCCTGCATTTACTATGTTAAGTAGGGCATAGAAGTTTGCAGCTTGTCCTGATGAAGTTAATATTCCAGCAACTCCACCTTCAAGAGCTGTAATTTTATTTGCCACTGCATCATTTGTTGGGTTGGCAAGTCTTGTATAAAAATATCCTGCTTCCTTTAGGTCAAAAAGATTTGCCATTTGCTCAGATGAATCGTATTTAAATGTTGTGGATTGAACTATTGGCACAACTCTTGGTTCTCCATTCTTTGGTTCATATCCAGCTTGCACACATAAGGTTCCTAAATTTTTCTTTGTCATTTTGTCCTCCTAGATTTTATATACTTGTCGGCAGCTCAAAAGGAAATAGTTTATATTTAAAGCTTTTATAAAATAAAAAAAGCTCCCGTCCCATAAAGGACGAAAGCTTGTGCTTCGTGTTACCACCTTTTTTTATTATTTTATCGCTAAAATAACCTCATAGAGTACCAACATACTCCGAACGCTATAACAGGCGTACCTGTCGCAGCCTAAACTCTTGTCTCGGTGCGATAACTCCAAGGCCATGTTCCAAAGTATCCATTTTGATTTCTTTCACCAAGCGAAACCTCTCTGTAAAAACTTTTACAATGTACTCTCCTCTTCAAAGTCTATGAATGAGATTATAAATACATAAAATATTTTTGTCAAGGATATTTTTAATAAATCTATTTTTGAAAAATTTTTTATTTTTCATACTTCAATAATTTATTAGACAGTTTTGTACAAATTAAGATTTCCATTAATGAAAACAAAAACATTTTTATTCCATCAACTCTGTTTATTAAATCAAAATGGTTTGTTGCAATAGCGAGCTTGCTTGAAGCTATAATATTTTGAAAAGTTGGCAATATATTTTGTGCCACTATAGCGAAACCAAAAATTGAAATTAAGACTGACATAAGAACTATTAAACCTAAAGATTTTATTTTTAAACTTAGATAATTCATTATAGCAATAATTGGAAGGGAGGATAGGATACTTATTCCGATGTAGTAGAAGTATAGACCTAATCCTTCGACAGTAAATCCGCATATAAATTTACCGCTTAATACAAATAGTAATAAAAAATAAATTTGAGTGAAGGCTATTATTATAAAGGCAATAAAAGACTTTGCCATGATGAAATTTATATTTTTTATTGGACTTGTCCTTATTAATTTCAAGCCAGCCTTATGTTCAACCGACCAAAGGCTTGAAACAATAATTGATATAAGGGGGATTATAAAAAACATAAAGTAAAATAAGGAAGTTTGCGTCCAAAGACTTTCCCATTTGTTTTTTAAGACATCTTGATTTAGTAAATAGTTTATAGTCCCAAAAATATTTGCAAGCAAGGGAATTATTAATACTGTAGAAAAGAGCGAAAATAATTTTAATTTTTTAAATTCTATTTTTAACATTTATGCCTCCTATATGTCCTTAGAGAGTGTAAATTTATTAAGTCTTGTGATGTAGATTAGACTGAAGATTATATAAATTAAGCTTATAAACAATGTGAGATAATTTATATTATTCATAGTCTGTGTAAAAACTTCTCCATCTTTTACATAATTTATATTTAAGATAGTAGCAAAGAGTCCAAAGGGATTTATTTGCGATAAAACTTTTGACGTTAGCATAGTAATTATTCCAGACATTGCTCCAACAATTGAAAAGAAAAGGGAGAAGTAAATCTTTTTACTTTTAATCTCAATTATTGTGAAGATCAATAGCATTGAAATGTTAATTGATAGACTTGTTAAAAAGTAAATTATTATTCTTTTTATTATCTCCACATCTAACTCAAAGTTTATATTTTTACTTGCTAAAAAGACAATTATCAACCATTCAAGAGTTTGTAGTAAGAAAACTTTTATGGACAAGTTTTTAATTTTATCCAATAAAATTTTCTGAACTTTTAAGCCAAGACTTATTTGCATTTGCCACATATTATTTTTCTCTTCAATCTCAATTACTTTTTTAACAAGTGATGATAGAGCGATGGGATTAAAAAATAAAGAGATTGCTAAATAAGAATCTAATATCCTTGCAAGGGGATATTTATTAACTTGAAAGTCTTTTGTCTTGAAGGCTATAAGGATAGAAAATAAATGTATGGCAAATAAAATTAAAATTGTGAAATTTAATTTCAGTCCCTTATTCTTTTTCATTTCTAAATTTTTCATAAGATCACCTTACACTTGTTTCTTGAATAAATAACTTTTCAAGACTTTCTTTTCTTTTTTCAACCATATAAATATCAAGGTCATTGACAAGACTTTTTATTATTCTTGCAACTTCTTCTTTACTTTTATTTCCAAGAACTAAATAGTCCTCAACAATATTTGACTGAGGAAGATTTAATAACTCAGAAGCTTTTAAATTATCTGAAGTCTTTAAAACAATCACTGGTGGATGGAGGTCCCTATAGTCTCTTAAAGAACCAGTGTAAGTCAAGGATCCATTTTTAAGTATGCCAATGTGAGTTGAAATCTTTTCAATTTCATCCAAAATATGCGAAGAAATTAAAATACTAGTATTAGAATTTTTTACAATACTTTTAAACAAGTCTCTCATCTCTTCAATACCATAGGGATCAAGTCCATTAATAGGCTCATCTAAGATTAAAAATTTTGGATTTCCAATAAGGGCTATGGCGATGCCAAGTCTTTGTTTCATACCCAGTGAGAACTCTCTGACCTTCTTATCTTTACTTTTTATTAGTCCAACATCTCTTAAGGTTTGATCAATCATATTTTTATTTATATTTTTCATGTCACAGATAAGATCTAGGTTATCATAGGCAGTGAGGTGGTCATAAAAGGACGGGGATTCAATTAAAGACCCCAAATTTTTATTTGTTTCTTTTTGATTTTTTTCATTTAATTCTTTTCCATACAAGCTTATTTTTCCAGAATCTTTTTTAACTAAACCTAGAATAGACTTCATAAGGGTGGACTTGCCAGCACCATTGGGCCCAATAAGTCCAAAGATACTTCCTTCTTGGATCTCTAAGTTAACATTCTTTAAGACTGTGTTTTTGTCATAGGATTTAGTAAGATTTTCAATTTTTAAAATATTTGTCATGATATTCTCCTTTCTCAAATTTAAAATGATTATAAAAAATGAAAATAACTTAGAGATTTTAAGTAGATTACTTTTACATCACATTTTAAAAATTCAAATTTTTATGTGATAAAATTGATTTAAAGGAGATAGAAATGAATATTTTTAGAGATGCAAGCATTTTATTAGTTGATGACGAGTCCTATTTGATTGATAGTATGTACAAGTTTTTAAAGAACAAGGGATACCAAAAGATACTCACAGCAAAGAATATTGCAGAAGCAAGATTTAAACTTAACAATAATAAAGTTGATTTAATGATATTAGATATAATGCTAACTGATGGGAGTGGCTTTGACTTATTAAAGGATCTTAGGAAAAAGTCAAGCCTACCTGTAATTATATTGTCAGCCCTAAGCGGTATTGATGACAAAAAAGAAGGCTTCGATTTAGAAGTGGACGACTATATTGTTAAACCTTTTTTGCCTGAAGACCTCTTGTGGAGAATAGAGGCAGTCCTTAGGAGAACTTATCAAAATAAAAATGAAAAAATAGTTTTATCAGGAGGAATTATTTTTGATAGAGAGAGGGCAATGCTAATAAAGAATGAAGAAGAAATACAATTGACAGCAAAGCAATTTAAAATTTTAGATTATCTTGCCACTAATTTAAATAAAATTGTTTCAATAGATCAAATATTAGACAAGTGTTGGGAAAAAAGCTTTGGTTACGAAAACACGTTAATAACCCACATCTATAGACTAAGAGATAAGCTAGAAGAAGATCCCGCAAATCCAAAAATTCTTATTACAGTTAAGGGATTAGGCTACAAGTTACTTGGAGATAATAAAGAATGTTAAATTATTTTTTAAAAAAACTAAAGAAATTTGTTTTATTTATATTAATCTTATTGGTCTTATTGATTTCTAGTTTAATTGGAATTTTTTATACAAGTTTTAAATTTTCAAAAAAATATATAGAACCAAGTAAGGTATTTGAATTTGTAGAAAAGAATAAAGAGGAAAATAAGGCTAAAGAAATTTATTTTACAGAGGTGAATAAGAAATACTTAGAAGATAAGAGTATTTGGGCAATAAGAATTGATAAAAATGGAGAAATCATTGAAAGTTTCAATAAGCCTCAAGAAGTTAAAAATAAATTTGAAATTAGTGATGTAGTAAGGTTTACAAGGTATTACTTAAATGATTATCCAGTCTTTACTTTCGTAGTAGAAGATGGAGTATTGGTTCTTGCTTATCCAAAAAATTCTTTAGACAAGCTACCCTTTAATTATTATTCTTACGACTTAGCAAAGGTAAATATTTTTATTTTGCTTGTTAGCATTTTCTTCTTTGCCCTACTCGTTTATATATTTTATGTTTATGAAGTTAAAAGTATTTTTAGGAAATTAAACCCACTTCAAGAAGCTATCAATAATATTTTCGATGAAGATTATATGGAACTAGAAGAAGCGGGAGAATTAAAAGAAATTTCTAAAACAATCAATGAAGCAAATGAGAAATTTACAAATCTAAAAAAAAGCCAGGCTAGTTGGCTTAGAGGGATTAGCCACGACGTAAGGACTCCTCTCACAAAAATTTCTTGGGAAATGGAGGGGATTAAGACAAAAGAAAATTTAGACGAAGTCAAAAGAATTGAAGATCAAGTTATAAAAATAAGTAGAATTATTGAGGACTTAAATTTAACAAATAGTCTTGAGAACCTTAGTGATAAACATTTTGAGTGTAAGGATCCAATCTCTGTCATAAGAAAGTTACTTGTAAATAGCTTAAATGAAAATCCTAACAAAGAAATTATTTTTGAGAATAAAATAAATAAAGAAATAAAAATAAAAATGGACAATCATTTATTTTATAGGATGCTGGAAAATATTTTAAATAACAGCATTAAATATGGAGATGGAAAAATTTTTATAAATTATGAAATTCTACAAGACAGCTTACTTATATCTATTAAGAATGAGGGAATACCTATTGATGAAAGTATTATAAAAAGGCTAGATGAAGAAAATTTATCAGATGTTCAAAGACATGGTATGGGCTTATTTGTATCAAAACAAATTTGTAAGCTCCATAAGGGCGATATGAAAATCGAAAACCATGATCAAGCTGTAAGTGTATCATTTATTTTTGATTTAAAATAATCTACTAAGAAGCATCATCTTAAGCCCATAATATTGACGATTACTAAACTTATGTAATATAATATTCAATATGCTTAAAAATCGATTTATATAGAAAGGTGATTAGATGTCAGGACATTCTAAATGGAATAATATTAAAAATAAAAAAGGTAAGGAAGACGCAAGAAAAGGTAAAATTTTTACAAAACTTGCAAGACAAATAACTGTAGCAGCTAAGGAAGGTGGACTTGATCCAGATTATAATCCATCACTTAAGGTTGCTATAGATAAGGCTAAGGCAGAAAACATGCCTAATGATAACATAGAAAGAGCCATTGCCAAAGCTGGTGGCGGAGACAACGACGATAACTTTGAAGAAATTGTTTACGAAGGCTATGGCCCAGGTGGGGTTGCTGTTATGGTTCACTGCCTAACAGATAATAGAAATAGAACTGCACCAGAAATAAGACATTTATTTGACAAATTTGCGGGTAATCTTGGTCAACCAGGTTGTGTTTCTTTTATGTTCGATAAAAAAGGATCCCTCGGTGTATTAAAAGAAGGCCTTGATGAAGATGAATTTACCTTAATTGCAATTGATGCTGGAGCAGAAGACGTAGTTGATAGGGGAGAAGCCTTTGAAATTATTACTGAACCAGAAGACTATCACAATGTAAGAAAGGCACTAGAAGATGAAGGCCACTCCTTCATTGAATCTGATATAACTTACATTCCTCAAACTGAAACTGCTTTAGATGATGAAGATGATATTAAGAACATGGAAAAGTTAATTGATGCCCTAGAGGATAACGATGATGTAACAGATGTATTTACTTCATGGGAGAGAGACTAATGGAAATTAATAGAATTATTGACCATACTTTATTAAAGCCAGAATCCACAGAAGAACAAATTGAAAAAATTTTAGAAGAAGCTAAAGAATATAATTTTTTCTCAGTTTGTGTAAATCCAGTATGGGTTAAAAAATGTGCTGAAAGCTTAAAGGGTACTGATGTTAAAGTTTGTACTGTTATTGGGTTTCCACTAGGTGCTAACACAAAAGAAGTAAAAGTTTTTGAAACAGAAGACGCTATAAAAAATGGTGTCAATGAAATTGACATGGTAATAAATATTGGACTTCTTAAGTCAAAAAAATATGATCTAGTTAAAGAAGAAATCCAAGAAATTGCAAAAGTTTGTCATGAAAATGGAGCCTTTTTAAAGGTTATACTTGAAAATTGTCTTCTAACTAAAGAAGAAATTGTTAAGGCTTGTGAACTTTCAGATGAAGCTGGAGCAGATTTTGTTAAAACATCAACTGGTTTTTCAACTTCAGGAGCAGACTCAGAAGACGTTGCTTTGATGAGAAAATCTGTGTCAGAAAGAGTTAAGGTTAAGGCTAGCGGTGGCATTAGAGACTACAAAAAATCCCTAGAAATGATTGAAAAGGGAGCCGACAGACTTGGTGTATCCGCTGGAGTTAATATTTATAAAGAAAGCAAGTCACTATGAATATAAATCCCGTTGCCTTTACAATTTTTGGATTAGAGGTTAAATGGTACGGAATCCTAATTGCTCTTGGAGTTTTCTTGGCAATTCTTATAACAGAATCTATGGCTAAGAAGAAATCTTACAAAAATGGACTTTATAAGGATGTAGGAAATGATGTTTCTCTCTTTGCAGTTATAATTGGAGTCTTGGGAGCAAGGCTCTACTATGTAATATTTGAATGGGACTATTATAGTCAACACTTAAATGAGATTTTTGCAATTAGGAATGGTGGACTAGCAATTTATGGCGGCATAATTGCTGGTGGTCTTACAATTTATATTTTTACAAGGGTTAAGAAAATAAACTTTTGGACTTTGGCAGATTGTATTGCACCAGGCCTTGCCCTTGCCCAATCAATTGGTAGGTGGGGCAACTATATTAATGGAGAAGCTCATGGTGGAGTTACTAATGTTCCATGGGCAATTTTAGTTGATGGACAAAGGGTTCATCCAACATTTTTTTATGAATCCTTTGTAAATTTTTTGATATTTTTATTTTTATATTTTTATCTTTCAAAGAAGCAAAAGTTTGAAGGACAATTAATATCCTTTTATTTAATATGCTATGGTATAGCAAGATTCTTTATTGAGGGAATGAGAAGTGATTCTCTCTATATTGGTGACTTTAGAGTTTCACAACTTGTGAGTATAGGAATTATTATCTTTGGATTTGCTATAAGATTTATAGCAAAAAGTAGACAAAAGAATAAATGATTTATTAGACTAGGCGACTAGTCTAATTTTATAGGTGATATTTTGAATAAGATTAATTACAATTTGGAAATGGAAAAAGTAATAAAAACTATAGACAAAAATAATAAGCCAAGACTACTTTTGCATTCTTGTTGCGGTCCATGTTCTTCTGCTATCTTGGAAAGAATTAATGAATACTTTGACATTGATGTATTTTATTACAATCCAAACATCGATAGGGAAGAAGAATTTTACAGGAGGGCTGACGAACAGGTTGAACTTGTAAAAAATCTTGGTCTTGAAGATGAAATAGAAGTAAGGGTCATTAAGTACAACCATGATGAGTTTCTTGATTACGTCAAGGGTTTTGAAAAATACCAAGAAGGTGGACCTAGGTGCTTCAAATGCTATAGACAGAGAATGGAGAAGGCAGCAGAATTTGCCGCTAAAAACAATTATGAATATTTTACAACAACACTTTCTATTTCGCCTCACAAGGATTCACAAATCTTAAATAGGTTGGGAGACCTTTTGTCCAAGGAATACAAGGTTAAATATTTATTTTCAGACTTTAAGAAAAAGAATGGCTTTAGAAGGTCTGTTGAGTTAACAGATAAGTTTAATATGTATAGGCAAGATTATTGTGGTTGTGAATTTTCAAGGAGGGAAGATTGAAAAATTTTAAAAATATTTTTATTATTTCTCTTGTTTTCTTTTTAAGCTTAAGCTTATTTATTGCATATAAAACTGATTTTAAATTTGAAAATATAAATACAGTAAGTAGTGAAAAGCTTGAAAAAAATAAAGATGCAGACGAAGAAAAAGAAGACAAGACTCAAGTGAAAATTCTTGCCATGGGAGACATGATTTTTCATCAACCCATTGTCAAAAACTACAGGACTGGTGAAAGCTATGACTTTACTCCTATTTTTGCAAATATTTCAGAAGATATTAAGGGAGCAGACATAGCTATTGCTAATTTTGAAGGTTCAGTAAATTCAAATAGAAAATTATCTGGTTTCCCTATGTTCAACTTTCCTAAGGAGTCTATTTATTCTTTAAAAAATGCTGGATTTGATATTTTGTCTACTGCTAACAACCATTCTCTCGACACAGGTCTTGATGGGGTAGCTGAAACCATAAGTCATATTAAAGAAAGTGGTATGGAGTCCTTTGGAACTTTAGCTGAAGAGGGCGAAAAGGGAATTATTGTTGAAAAGAATGGAATAAAAATTGGATTAATATCCTTTACAGATACCTTAAATGGAATGGACTCCCTAATGAGAAATAAGGAGTATTCTGTTAATACCTTCTCACAAGACGTTGCTGGAGATATAAAAAACCTAAAAGATAAGTCTGATATAGTAATAGTTTATCCTCACTGGGGGAATGAATACCAGCATCATCCAAGTGAAAGACAAATCTACTTAAAGGAAAAACTCCACGAGTATGGAGCAGATATTATTTTAGGATCTCATCCTCATGTCTTGCAAAGATATGAAGTAGAAGAAATTAATAACAAAAAACTCTTTACGATCTATTCAATGGGTAATGCCTTATCCAACCAAAGGGTAGAAAATTTAAAAAAATCTGGAGTTGACACAGGAGCCCTTGTAAAATTGGAAATTGAAAAGGGCAATACAAGTGGCGTGACTATTTTAAAATCCTATGAAGTTCAACCAACTTATGTCAATAGGTACAGGGCCAATGGTAGGCTTAATTATGATGTGGTTAAACTTCAAGATATAAGACCTGGCGGAAAATTAAGTGATGGGATAGATAAAAATTTACAAAATTCTGCTGATAAAAAATACAAGGAAGCCCTTGGGGTTTTACAAGGTGAAATATGAAGAAGGATCAAGTACCAGGTACAAATTTTATAATCTTTCAGGATGAAGATGAGTTTAAATACACCACAGATTCTTTGATACTCTCTTCCTTTGTTAAGAAGGGAGGGAGGGCTCTTGACTTAGGCTGTGGTAATGGAATCTTGTCCCTAAGAATAGCTGATAGGTATCATGAAATTCATTCTGTAGACATTAACAAAATAGTTTTAGAAAACTTTAGAGAATCCCTAAGAGTAAATAAACTTGAAGATAAGATAAAAATAATAGAGAAAGATATTTTTGCTTTAAAAGAAGTTTATGAAACAAATTATTTTGATTCTATAGTCTTTAATCCGCCTTATTATGATTATGAAAATATAAAATTTGAAACAATTCCAGCAAAACATTTTTTTGATATTGAGAAGAGCCTTTACATAGTCAACTATCTCTTAAAGAACTCGGGAAATCTTTATATTATTTATCCAACTTACAGGTTGGCAGAACTTATTTATAAAATCAATCTAGCTGGCTTGAGAGTAAAACATATAATAAATATCCATGGCAACTTAAACAAGGATCCAAAAAATTCTATTGTCATTGCAAGAAAACAGGGAAACTTTGGCAATGATTTTAGAGATTTTTACATAAGACAAGGGGAAGACTATACAGACGAGATGAAAAGAGTTTATAGAAACGAGGTGATCTTGTGATTTATTTTTGTCCAACTCCCATAGGCAACCTAGGAGACATAAGTCTTAGGACAATAGAGATTTTAAAATCAGTAGATATAATTTATGCAGAAGATAAGAGAGTTACCTTAAAACTTTTAAATCACTATGATATTAATAAGGAACTTAGAACTTATCATAAGTTTAATGAAGCAGAAATGTCTGAAAAAATCATTGAACATTTAGATGACAAGGACATAGCCCTCGTAACTGATGCAGGTATGCCAGGAATAAGTGATCCAGGATCAGTCTTAGTTAAAAAACTCATTGAAGAAAATATTGACTTTAGGGTTTTGCCAGGAGCTAACGCAGCTTTAACAGCTTTAGTTTTATCAGGGCTTGATACAGATCATTTCACTTTTTATGGTTTTACTGGAAGTAAATCTAATAGTAGAAAAAAAGAATTTGAAAGTTTAAAAGATTTAAAGTTTACTTTGATTTTTTATGAGGCACCTCACAGGATTAAGGACTTCTTACAAGATGTTTATGAAGTTTTTGGTGAAAGAAAAATTTCTATTTCAAGAGAGATTACCAAAGTCTTTGAAGAAACAATTAGGTCTACAACATCAGAAATACTAGAAAAAGATATTGTGGAAAAGGGAGAGTTTGTTATAGTTCTCGAAGGTAACAACGAAGTAAAAGTTTATGATATTAAAAGTCTTCTTGAAGAAGAATTAAAGTCTGGAAAGAAAAAGTCTCAAGCTGTAAAAGAAGTTTCAAAAAAATATAATCTTCCAAAAAACGATGTTTATAAGGAGAGTCTGGACCTATGATTAATTTACAAGATCTTGAGGGTCAACTTAGAGAAGTAAATAAGAATCTAAGGGATAAGTACGATTTTATCTTTAGCCTTGACAACGATACTTTTAGAAAAGAGCTTACAGAAAATGTAGGAAGACTTATTGAAATGGAAAAATTTCCTAAGGAAAAACTTTCTAAGTATAAGAGGACTGTTGGTGTTGATGGATCTAACAATAGGTCTGGTGGAGCCTTTCCTCATTTTATAGAAATTTTTCAAGGACTTGCCAAGTCAACTGACGGCAATGAAGTTTATAAAAACAAGGTTTACACACCTACCCTAAATGATATTTATGAAGATAAAAATCTATCGCAAAAATATCTTGCGACAATTGAAATTGAAACTGCCCTTGAATACATTAATAAATATGATTTTGACTACTTAATGATGGATGGTGGCTTTATAAGATATAAAATCAACTGTCTTGATTTGTTTACAGAGCTTAGAGAGACTTGCGAAGCCAAAAATATAATACTCTTTGGCGTAATAAAAGACTTAAAAACAAATGTAATTGCAAGAAGTCTTGAGATAGACGAGAGTATTTATGACAGAGAAATTTTATTTAATAGACTTAAGACTGGTGAAGCAATTTTAATTCGCAATGAAATTAATAAAAAATTTATTAAGGATGGCCTAGGGGAAGGATTTTCATCAGCCTTTATGAGGACATCAAAGTTCCCTGGCGCAGTAGGTCTTGATATCTTAGACACACAAGAAAAGTATTTGGAAGAAATATCTAACCTCATTTACACCCTAACACCAATGTCATCAAGGGGAGTTCCGCTATGGTTAGATATAGTTGACAAGGATGTAAAGATAACTGATGAAATCTTAACAACTCTTTTGGAGGAATACCTAGATAGGGATGTTTATGAAAGATTCTTCATTTCTGAAAGAGATAAGAGAAGCCTATAGGAGGAAATATGAAGGTACTTGGAGTAACAACAACAAGAGAAGTATATATTGGTTCTAAGGACAAAAACTTTAGGAACAATGAATTTTTAATAGTTGAAGATCCAGTTCAAGGCGATATCATTGGCGAAGTTGTGGACTCACAAACTTTTAACCGATTCATTCCTCTTGATATTGGTGGGGACTTTGTAGATAGTGACGTCTTATCATCACTTGGATCCATGGGATATGATGTTGGAGATGAAACAGTTTATGTAGCCAAGCTGAGATTCTTTGAAGAACTTTTATATCCGCCCCTAACAGGTAGCGATTTAAGAGCGCCAGTCTTTGATGAGATAAAAAACTTATTAATTGATACCCTTCCTAAGGAATCACTTATTCTTGGTTCTATAAAAAATACTGACAACATAGCTGAAGGAATGGATAACGTATATAAAGATTTATTTTCAACTTTTCAAAATAAGGAATTTATAAAACAAAGGGAGCTTCCTTATTTATTTGATTATAAGTCCATGCACCAATACCCTCACATAGGAGTTTTCGGTGGTTCAGGAAGTGGTAAGTCCTTTGGTCTAAGAGTTGTTTTAGAAGAACTTATGGAAATGGGTGTTCCTGCAATTGTAATGGACCCTCATTATGAAATGGACTTTACAAATAATTCTGAAATTTCTAATAAGGACTATACTGACAAATTTAAGTGTTTAGAAATTGGGATTCATACAGGCATAAAATTCCAAGAGCTACAAAAAAGAGATTTAAAAAATCTTTTAAATGCAGCATCGCCCTTAACTGATTCCATGAACAATGTAATTGATGTTATGCTTTCAAAGGGCGCAAGCTTTGATTCTTTTAAGAATAAATTGGACCTATTATTAGAAGGACAAGAAATTGGATCAAGAGATAAAATTTTATCAGAGATAGCAATTGAAGAGGACCAAACAAGAAGAGATAGACTTGAAGAAGTCTTAGATATTTATGAAAGATATGACAAGACTTGCAACTCAATGAGTGTGCGTGGTGTCTTGTGGAGGCTTATGACTCTCCAAGGCGAAGGAATATTTTCGCATAATATTGACGAGCTCTTGGACCTATTAAAGAGAAGAAAGCTAGTTGTCCTTCAAGGGTCAACAAGGATGATAAATGTATTCTCTACTTATCTTTTGGCAAAATTATATTATTTGAGAAAGGAATACAGAGACGAACTTTATAGAAATAATGTAAAGGTTGATTACTTTCCACCTTTTATAATTATTACTGATGAGGCCCACAACTTTGCTCCTAAGGGCTTTGATACACCTTCAAAATCCATCTTGCGTGAAATTTCTCAAGAGGGAAGAAAGTATGGCGTGTTTTTAATTCTTGCAACTCAAAGGCCAACGCTTCTTGATGAAACAATAACTGCTCAGTTAAATACAAAATTAATTTTTAGAACAGTTAGGGCATCAGACATTGATACAATTAGAGAAGAGACTGACTTATCCTCAGATGAGACAAAGAGACTTCCTTATTTGAGTTCAGGGGATGTTTTCATTTCTTCAGCGAAGAAGGGTAGGACTTCCTTTGTAAGAATTAGGGCTGCAAATACAGTATCTCCTCATACCGAAAATCCTTTTGACGAACTGACAACTCACGACAATGAAGTTTATGAAAAGTTCTTTTTAGATATAAAAGATTTACTTCCAATTGACACATCAAATCTAAATGGAGCTCTCATGAATTACAACAAAAAGTCTGGAGATAATTTGTCCTATGATGAATTTAAAAATAACTTGGATAAGTTATGCGAAATAGAATTGATAGAAAAAGAGACAAACTTCTTAACGGAAATGTATAAGATAAAATAAAAAAAGACCTAGGTTTAATATTAATTTAAACTTAGGTCTTTATTTTTTTGATTTTTTTATAAGGTAAGCTTCATATAAGTCTTGTAATGATTTTTCCTTGTTAATTAATTTTAATTTGTTATCTCTCGTCAAAGTTTTTATAAAGTATTCTTTTTTTAAGGCATCTGATTTATCTAAACACTCTTCACTAAATACCATTTCAACAGGTAGCCTCGTTGCAGTGTACTTTGAAGCCTTGCCTTCCTTATGAGTCTTTAATCTTTTATCAAGGTCAAGAGTGTAGCCTGTATATAAACTTCCATCGGAACATTTTAAAATATAAACGTAGGATGCCATTTACTCAACACCTAAGTAGTCATCAAGAGTGAAATTTATTATTTCAAACTCATAACCACGACCTTGAAGATAATTCTTTGCTGAATTAATTATTTTTGGATCAGTCTCGTCTTTTGATATGCGTTTTTCTATTAATTCAAGGGCATTCATATACTCCAACTCGTAGTCATAATCTTCCATTACTTTTTCTATTATTTTTTTATCAATACCCTTTGACATTAACATGTATCTTGTCTTAATCTTCCCGTATTTTTTTATATTTAATGCATCACTAAGATATCTTCTTGCGTAGTCCTCATCATTTAAGTAATTTTTTTCTTCAAGAATAGGTAAGATAATATCAATTATGTCTCTTTGAATTTTATTTTTATATAAATAATCAACTAGTTGGTGTTTAGTCTTGTTCCTTTGCAAAAATTTGTAAGACAAGAGGAGGGCTTCAGACTTCTCATCTTCAAACTTTAGGTTCTCAACAAACTCTTCTTCAACTTCTTGCCCCTTATAAAGTCCAAAGTTCACAAGAGTGTCTTCGGAAATTTTTATTTCCTCGCCATTATCAAAGCTAACAAGAAACTTCTTCTTTTCAAAACTTATATTAGAAATAATCATTTTATCACCGACTTTATTTTATCATAAATCACAAGTTTCCCCAATTCATCTTATTTAACAAAATATTGGAAAATTACAAGCAAAAAGTATATAATTAGATAGAGTTTAAGACTGAGAGGTGTAAAATGTTTGAGTTAATCTCGCAAGTATTGAGGTATGTGTTTATAATCTTAATATATCTTTTTATTTTTAGTATTTTAAGACTAATGTATCTCGATGTTAAGAGCATAACAAGTGGGGGAGGCTCCCTCGATGAGGCTTATCTAAAAGTCGTAAATAGACTTGATTCCTTGAACTTTAAAATGCAGGAGTACTATGTCATTGAAGGTGACATAAGTCTTGGCAGGAGCTCAAGAAATGATGTAGTTATAAAAGATAAATTCGTAAGTAAAAATCATTTACTAATCCGTGAAAAGAATCAAAGGTATTATTTAGAAGACTTGGGTTCTGCCAATGGAACTTTTTTAAATGGTGTAAAAATTGATCCTAATGAGCTAATTGAACTTCAAAACAATGACAAAATTGGAGTTGGCTTCATTCAATTTATTTTTGTAGATAAAAGGTGAAATTGTGTTAGATAAAATTTTTAAACAGAGAAAACCTAGAAACCTACTATTAATTTTTGAAATTTTAAGTATCTTATTACTATTTACTTTTAATAACAATAATATTGATAGGTACATAGTAATTTTATTTTTAGGCCTAATTTTAATTGTTTATATTTCAAATTTAGTCCTTGGTAAAGTTTCTTCTGGGGATAATTATATATTTTTAATAGTCTCCATGCTTTTGAGTCTTGGGATAATAACCATATATAGGTTGTCGCCAAAGCTTGGACTAAGACAGTTAATATGGGTATTAGCAGGTATTTTAGTTTTTTATTTGACTTATTTTATAATAAGGGCAATGAGAAGACTAGAGTACATGACAGGTCTTTATTTAGGACTTTCTATTTTATTTTTCTTATTAACAATAATTCTCGCTCCATCTAAGTACGGAGCTAAAAACTGGATAGAAATTTCTGAAGGTATAACAATTCAGTTATCCGAATTCACGAAAATTTTAGTTATATTTTTAATAGCTTCTTTTTATACAACTTTCCAAACAAGATTAAAAAAATTAAATTATAAATATACTTCATATTACTTAATGGGAGTAATATATATTTTTGTGGGATTTTTGTTTATCCAAAGAGATTTAGGTACTGCTGCAATTTTTATTGCTATCTACACTCTTATCCAGTATATATATGACGAGGATAGGATGTCTATTCTTGTTAATGTTGGTTTAATGGCTATAGGATCCGTTGCAGGATACTTTTTATTCTCCCACGTTAGGAACAGGGTGGATATTTGGCTTAACCCTTGGACTGCAGATAAGGTTGTAAACTCTGCAAGGCAAATTGTTCAATCTCTATTTGGAATAGGAGAGGGTGGCTTTATAGGTCAAGGTATTGGCTTGGGTTATCCAAAGCAAATCGCCTTTGCTTATTCAGATGTAATCTTCTCAGCTATTTGTGAAGAAATGGGAGTCTTAACTGGAATTGGAATAATAATGCTCTATATGCTTCTAGTTTATAGGGCCATTAAGATTGCTCTTAATCAAGAATATTTATTTTATAGAATTCTTGCCTTATCAGTAGCAATTCTTTTCACTGTACAAGCCTTCTTGAATATAGGTGGTGTAATAAAGCTTATTCCAATGACTGGTTTAACTTTACCTTTTATTTCTTATGGAGGTAGTTCGTTGATATCAAGTTTTGTTGCACTGGGAATTTTACAAGTAACAAGCGAAGATTTATCATATAAATACGAAAAAGGAGTAGACAATGAATAGTAAAGATAATAAGAGAATTTTAGTCTTACTTGTATTTTTAATGTTTTTATTAGTTGCTCCAATTATATATTTAACTTATTTTACCGTATTTAAGGCAGATGATATTATAAAGCATCCTGCTAATAGAAGAAGTGAATTAAGGGAAAATTCCGTTAAAAGAGGAACTTTCTATGATAGAAATCACGAAGTTTTAGCCTATTCCAATGGAGAAAAATATAATTATCACAGAATTTATAATCAACCAATAATTTATTCTCACATAATAGGTTATTCAGATAAGATAGTTGACAAGTATGGACTTGAAAAGGAATTAAACGATTACTTAGTTGGCAAGGAAGGCTCTAAAATTTTAAAAACCTTTAAGTCAATTATAAATAAAAATTACGATCCATACACTGGAGATGATATTACTCTTACAACAGACACAGCCTTGCAAGAAAAAACTAGGTCGGTTTTATCTGCTAATTCAGATAAGGGTTCCGTTGTAATAATGAATCCAAAGACAGGCGAAGTTCTTTCAATGGTATCTCTACCAGACTTCAATTCTCAAAATATTGCTCAGGACATGCAAAAAATTAATGAAGCCAATAATGGAGCTCTCTTTAATAGTGCTACAAAGGGTAAGTTTGCGCCTGGTTCAGTTTATAAAATTGTAACTACAACTGCTATTCTTGAGTCAGGAATTTCTCAAAAATACACTGATGAGGGAATGGAAAAGATAGATAATGGTAGAGAGTTTAAGAATGCTGGAAACAAAATCTATGGTAGGGTGGACCTTAAAAGGGCTTTTACAAATTCCCTTAACACTTATTTCGTAAGAAAATCTGTTGATATGGGAATTGACATAATGGGCCAAGTTTCTGAAAAGTATATGATTAACAAAAAAGTAAATTTTGAACTTCCTTTAGAAACTTCTACTTGGACCTTTAAGAGAAATGGATTTGACAGAACTGCACTTGCTGCAGGTGGAATAGGCCACGATACTATACTAGTAACACCTCTTGAAATGTGTATGATTGCATCTACTATTGCAAATGATGGTGTTATGATGCAACCACACCTTGTAAAGAAAATTGATTCATCTGATGGCAAGAATGTATTGAGAAATACGCCGACAGTTTTAAGTGAAGTTACATCAAAAGAAAATGCTGACCAAATTACAAAATACATGGTTAATGTTGTAAATAATGGTACTGGTACAGAAGCTTATGTTTCAGGCCTAAAGGTAGCTGGTAAAACAGGTACTGCACAACTAGACCTTAAAGAAGGAACTAATAATGCTTGGTTTGTTGGTTTTGCACCAGCAGATGATCCACAAGTTGCAATATCAGTAGTTATACCTAATGTAAAAGATTACGGATCTCAAGCAGCTGCTCCTATTGCTGGAGAACTTTTAAAGTACGCTATTAATAATTTACAACTTGAAGAAGAGTGATTTTGTGTATAAGGAAAAATTTGTTACTGCTATAGTTGCAGCAGCAGGTATGGGCAAAAGAATGAAAATGGGAATTAACAAGCAGTTTTTAACAATTGATAGTATTCCAATTCTTGCTCATACCATTAAAAAAATTGAAAAATCCAAATACCTTGACTTTTTAATCCTCATTGTGAAAGAATCCGACATGAAATATGTAGATGATATTATTGAAAAATATAACATTAATATGGACTACAAAATTGTTTATGGGGGCAAGGAGAGGCAAGACTCCATTAACAATGGACTATTAAATATGCCCTATGAAACGGATATCGTCTTAACCCACGATGGAGCTAGGCCTTTTGTTTCTGTTGATAAAATCGACGAAGCTATTGAGAACGTAATGGATACTGGTGCTTGCGTTCTTGCAAATCCTGTTAAAGATACTATAAAAGTATCTACTGATGGAGAAACAGTAGACTATACTCCAAACAGAGATAGGCTTTGGCAGGTGCAAACTCCACAGGTCTTTAAAAAAGATATAATAATGAAGGCCTATAATCAGGCTTACTCAGAAGGCTATTACGGTACTGATGACTGTTCCTTAGTTGAAAAGACAGGAGTTAAAGTTAAACTCATTTACAACTCCTATGACAACATAAAAATTACAACAAGAGAAGATTTATCTATAGCACAGATACTTGTGAAGAAGGTGAAAATATGAGAATTGGAATTGGTTATGATGTTCATAAACTAGTTGAAGATAGAAAACTTATAATTGGTGGCATTGAGTTAGAATATGACAAGGGACTTCTAGGTCATTCTGATGCAGACGTACTTATTCACGGAATAATGGATGCCATTTTAGGAGCTCTTGCTCTAAGAGACATTGGATATCACTTCCCAGATAATGACAATGAATATAAGGATATTGATTCAAAAGTTTTATTAAATAGAGTTTATGAAATAATGAAATCAAAAAATTATAAAATTGGAAATATTGATTCTGTTGTTGCCTGTCAAGCACCAAAGCTTGCAAATCATATTGACTATATGAGAAGAACAATAGCAGATATATTAAAAACAGATATAGAAAATATTTCTATAAAAGCAACTACCACAGAAAAACTTGGCTTTGTTGGAAGAGGAGAAGGAATCTCTTCCCAAGCTGTTGTATTACTTGAAAGGGATGATTAAATAAAATGAAGTTTTTTATCGATACTGCTAATATTGAGGAAATTAAAGAAATCAACTCCTGGGGAGTCCTGTCAGGAGTCACAACAAACCCTAGCCTAATAGCAAAAAATGGGGGAGTTTTTGAAGATGTAATTGAGGAAATAACTGAAATTGTAGATGGAGATATATCTGCTGAAGTTATTTCTACAGACTTAGATGGAATGCTTAAGGAAGCAAGAGAACTTGCAAAGATATCAAAAAATATTGTTATTAAGATTCCAATGATTGAAGAAGGACTCAAAGCTGTAAGCATTCTTAGTAAGGAAGGTATAAGGACTAATGTAACTCTTATATTTTCAGTTTCACAGGCCCTTCTTGCAGCAAATGCTGGAGCAACTTATGTAAGTCCTTTTATGGGAAGACTTGATGATATTGGAGAGTCTGGTTTAGATCTAGTAGCAGACATTGCATATATTTTTAAAGAATATGGATATGAAACTCAAATTATTGCAGCAAGTATTAGACATATTAATCATGTAGAAGATGTAGCAAAAACTGGTGCTGATATAGGCACTATTCCTTATAAGATATTTAAGGAAATGATTAAGCATGAGTTAACAGATAAGGGTTTAAAAAAATTCTTAGAAGATTTTAAAGATGTAAAGACAAAGGAGAAGTAAGATGGACAGAAATTTAGCATTAAACTTAGCAAGAGTAACAGAAGCAGCAGCACTTTCAGCTGGTAAATGGCTTGGAAAAGGCGATAAGAATGCAGCAGATGGAGCTGCAGTAGATGCAATGAGAAGAATGTTTGACACAGTTGATATTGACGGAACTGTAGTTATTGGTGAAGGTGAAATTGACGAAGCTCCTATGCTATATATTGGAGAAAAAATTGGTACAAGAGAAGGAGAAGACCAAGTTGATATTGCCGTAGACCCAATCGATGGTACAAACTCCATAGCAAATGGAACTGATAACTCCATAGCTGTTCTTGCAGTTGCACCTAAGGGATGCCTTTTAAATGCACCAGACATTTACATGGACAAAATTGCCTGCGGTCCAAAAGCTAAGGGAGCAATCAAGCTTGATGATTCTCCATCTGAAAATGTTAAAAGAGTAGCTAAGGCACTTAACAAAAATATTGAAGAAATAACAGTTGCAGTTCTTGATAGACCAAGACACGAAGAGATTATAAAAGAAATCATTGCTGTTGGAGCAAGAGTAAAAAAAGTTTCTGACGGAGATATTGTAACTGCTATTGAAACTTGTTACGAAGATTCAGGTATTGATTTAGTAATTGGTAGAGGCGGAGCACCAGAAGGCGTTATAGCAGCAGCAGCACTAAAATGTCTTGGCGGTGACTTCCAAGGAAGACTTCATCCAACTGATGAAAAACAAGAAGCTAGGTGTAGAGACCTTCATTCAGATTTAAAGAAAATTTATTCTATTGATGACCTTGTAAAGGGTAATGAAGTTATCTTTTCAGTAACAGGTATCACTTCAGGAGAAATTCTTGACGGAGTAAAATACTATGGTGACAACAAGGCTAAGACAGATACTCTTGTATTAAGACTACCAAGTGGAACTCAAAGATTTATAAAATCTGTTCACTCTCTTGATTTAAAACCAGATTATGCTAAATAATTCTTATCATGACTAATAATAATGAATTGAATAACAAATCAATTGAGGACCTGAGAAAAATTTCTTCTTCTCTAGGACTTAAAGATGCAGAAAATTATAATATTGAAGAATTAAAACACTTTATAGAGAAGGGTAAGCTTCCAAATATGTTACTAAGCGATGAAGACTTAAATAAACTTAAAGTTTCAGAGCTTAGAGACCTAGCTAAAGAATGTGGAATTGAAAAATCTTACTCTTTAAAAAAAGATGAACTTATAGAAGTCATCAAAGAAAAACGAGAATCAAAAAAAATAGAAGAATTAGACTTATCCGATAATGCTGCTAAGACTTTAAAAAATCTTGATGATAAAGACTATGTAAAGGGAATTCTAGAGCTTCACCAAGATGGATATGGTTTTTTAAGAAGAGTAAACTATTTACCTAGTGAAGATGATATATATGTGTCTCCATCACAAATAAGGAAGTTTAGACTTAGAAATGGCGACGAAGTTCTTGGAGTGAAATCTCCACCAAAAGACGGTGAAAACTTTAATGCTCTTTTATATATTAAGTCAGTAAATGGGCTTCATCCTTCAAAAATTATTAACAGACCTTTTTTTGATAATTTGACACCAATCTATCCTAAAAAGAAACTAGATTTAGAAACTGAAGATACTGCTATGAGGGTTATTGACCTCCTAGCTCCAGTGGGCCTTGGTCAAAGAGGACTTATTGTATCACAACCAAAGTCTGGTAAAACAACTCTACTAAAGAAGATTTCTAAATCTATAAACACCAACTATCCAAATCTTCATCTTATAGTATTGCTAGTTGATGAAAGACCTGAAGAAGTTACAGATATGAAGAGATCTGTTAAAGGAGAAGTTGTCTATTCAACCTTTGATGAAAATCCAAAAAATCATACTAGGGTGGCAGAGATGGTGATTGATAGGGCTAAGAGATTAGTAGAGAACAAGGAAGATGTTGTAATTTTACTTGACTCCCTAACGAGATTATCAAGAGCTTATAACTTAATCACTCCTGCAAGTGGAAAAACTTTATCAGGTGGACTTGATCCCTTATCACTTCATAAACCAAAAAGATTTTTTGGAGCTGCTAGAAATATAGAAGAGGGTGGAAGTCTTACTATACTAGCTACAGCTTTAGTTGATACTGGTTCTAGGATGGACGATGTAATCTTTGAAGAATTTAAGGGCACAGGAAATATGGAGCTTCATCTTAATAGAAGCTTATCTGAAAAAAGAATATTTCCTGCAATTGATATCTTAAAGTCAGGCACTAGAAAAGAAGAACTCCTATTGAATAAAGATGAGTTAGAATTTAACTATGATTTTCGAAATAAATTATGTCAAGAAAATATAGAGGAAGTAACTGAAAAGTTTTTAGATAAACTTTCAAAAACAAAAAACAATAAAGAATTTTTGAATAAGTAATCTTAAATAAGAATTTATTTGTTAAAATCTTGATAAATCAATTGGAATATTGTATAATAATTAAGCAAATAGTTGTGTTTGCACTAGAGTGAAAAATATGTTATAATATTAAAATTGAGTTATAAAATAAGTTTAAGGGGGCTAAACAATGAAAAAAGGAATTCATCCAGATTATAAAGAAGCTACAGTAACTTGTGCTTGTGGCAACACTTTTAAAACAGGATCCGTTAAAGAAGATTTAAAAGTTGAAATTTGTTCAGCTTGTCATCCTTTCTTTACAGGAAAGCAAAAACTCTCTGATCACGGCGGAAGAATTGAAAAATTCAATAGCAGATACAAGAGAAATAAATGACAATGAGGTTAGCATAGCTAACCTTTTTTATTACTTAAATTTATGAAAATTAAAGAAGCCTTAATAGAAGGCAGAGATTATTTAAAAGATTTAGAATACACTGATCCAATTTATGAAACTAGAAGAATCTTAAGCGATTTATTAAATAAGGACTTATCCTATTTAGTATCTCATGACGAAGACTTATTAGATTCAAAGATAGAAAATAAATATTTTGAAATTTTAGAAAAAAGACAAAAAGGAATTCCACTTCAATATATCTTAGGTGAGGAAGATTTTTATGGAAGAACTTTTAAGGTCATAGAAGGTGTTTTAATACCAAGACAGGATACAGAGATATCAGTAGAAAAAATCTTGAATGTAATAGAAAACAATCAAATAAATAATATGTTGGAAATTGGTTGTGGTACTGGTATAGTAAGCATTAGTGTTGATCTTGAAAGTTCGGTTGACGTTACAGCTGTTGATATTAGCGAAAAAGCATTAGAGAACACTAGAATTAATAAAGAAAATTTAAATTCAAAAATAAAAATAATAAAAAGTGATTTATTTTCTAATATCAATGAAAAGTTTGATTTAATCTATTCAAATCCTCCTTATATAAAGTCATGTGAGATAGAAAATCTACAAGTTGAAGTAAGAGATTACGAACCAAGACTTGCTCTAGATGGTGGAGAGGATGGACTATTCTTTTATAGAAGTATAATAAAGTCATCTCCTGAGTTTTTGAATAATAAGGGTTTTTTGGTATTTGAAATAGGACACGATGAGGCAGAAGATATTTGTAATTTGATGAAAGATAAGTTTGAGGTTGAAGTTTATAAAGACTTAAATAACTTAGATAGAGTAGTAGTTGGACAGTTAAAAATGTAGGGGTAATTATGTACGAAAAACTTTCGGTTTTTGAAGATAAATTAATAGAATTAGAAAAAGATCTTAGTAGTGTTGAAGTTATAAATGACTCTAAGCTTTATCAACAAAAAGCAATTGAACATGCTGAGATTGAACCAATTGTAACAAAGTATAGAGCTTATAAAGAAACTTTAAATTCACTAAATGAAAATAAAGAATTAATAAAAGAAAAATTAGATGATGATTTTAAAGATTTAGTTAGAGAAGAAATTAACGAAGCTACTAAAAAAGTTGAAGAGCTAGAAAACGAGTTAAAAATTCTTTTGATTCCTAAGGATAAAAATGACAGCAAAAACGTAATGGTAGAAATTAGAGCTGGTGCAGGTGGAGATGAAGCTGCATTATTTGCTGGCGTTCTTTATAGGCAATATGTTAGATATGCAGAAAGATCTGGATTTAGGGTTGAAACAATATCATCAAATGAAATAGGCATTGGTGGCTACAAGGAAATTGTCTTCATGATAATTGGAAACGGAGCATACTCAAGACTTAAGTATGAATCTGGAGTTCACAGAGTTCAAAGAGTCCCTGAGACTGAAAGTGGGGGAAGAATTCACACATCTACTGCTACAGTTGCTGTGCTTCCTGAAGCTGAAGATGTTGATATAGAAATTGACCCAACTCAAATAAAGTTTGATGTATTCCGTGCATCTGGGAATGGTGGACAATGTGTTAATACTACAGACTCTGCAGTTAGACTTACTCATATTCCAACGGGAATAGTTATTTCATGCCAAGATGAAAAGTCTCAACTAAGAAACAAGGAAAAAGCTATGAAGCTTTTAAGATCTAAACTTTATGATTTAAAACTTCAAGAGCAAAGCGAAAAAGAATCCATGGAAAGATCTTCACAAATAGGAACAGGAGATAGGTCTGAAAGAATAAGAACTTATAACTATCCTCAAGGAAGGGTAACTGATCACAGAATTAACTTAACATCTCACAGGATTGATGCTATTAATGATGGGGACCTTGATGAAATAATTGATGCCCTCATAACTTATGACCAAACACAAAAAATTGAAAAGATTTCCTAAAATTAAAATATTTAATTAGTATATTTTTAATGCTTCGTTTGATTTTTCATTAATATTATTCTATAATAATGGTGGTAGTTTTATTATTAAATATTATGGGGGTAATATTATGAATCAAATGACAAGTGACAATTTAAGATCAGCATTCGGCGGAGAATCTCAAGCACGTACTAGATACAATATCTGGGGCGATTGCGCAGAAAAAGATGGTTTCAAAAATGTTAGAAGACTTTTTGATGCAACTTCTGATGCTGAAAAAATTCACGCTACACTTCACTTCAAGGCTATGAAAGATGTTTCAGGCGATTTTGCTGTAACATCAATGGCAGGATTTGGAATTAATTCAACTTCTGAAAATCTTGAAGCAGCAAGAGGCGGAGAAATTTTTGAATCAACTCAAATGTATCCAGCTTTTATCGCAGTTGCAGAAATGCAAGGCGAAAAAGAAGCTGTTAAGGCAATGAGATTTGCTACAGCAGCAGAAGAAGTACACGCTAAAAGATTTGCTACAGCTAAAGAAGCTGTTGATGCTGGAAAAGATTTAGATGTTGAAAACATCTACCTATGCCCAGTATGTGGATATATTTCTTTTGAAGAAGAAGATAAATGTCCAATCTGCGGATGTGCAGGAAGCAAATTTGTTGCATACTAATTTTTGTTAAAAAAGTCTCCTCATCACTGTGATGGGGAGATTTTTTATTATAAAAATCTAAAGAAGCTATATACTTTAAATTGAAAAAATTATTATACATCAAAGTATTTATTGCTAATTTCTCTTGCCTGTGGTATACTTTTATCCGGTAAGAAATACAGACATTTTCTGATATCACTGGAGTTGCCAATTTGGTCCCTATGATAAAGGATGAAAATGGAGGAAAAAACACGGAGGTGGCTTAAATGTCAGTAATTTCAATGAAAAGCTTATTAGAAGCTGGTGTACACTTTGGACACCAAACTAGAAGATGGAACCCTAAAATGAAGAGATTTATATTTACCGAAAGAAATGGTATTTATATAATCGACCTTCAAAAAACTGTTAAAAAAGTAGAAGAAGCTTACGATTTTGTAAGAGAAGTTGCAGCTAATGGTGGCGAAGTTCTTTTTGTAGGTACAAAAAAACAAGCTCAAGATGCAATTGAAAAAGAAGCTACTAAATGCGGTATGCCATACATTAACCAAAGATGGTTAGGTGGTCTTTTAACTAACTACAAAACTATAAAGAATAGGATTGAAAGACTTTACAAACTATATGAAATGGAAGAAAATGGAACTTTTGATGTTCTTCCTAAAAAAGAAGTTGCTCAATTACTTCACGAAAGAGAAAAGCTTGAAAAATTCCTAGGTGGAATTAAGGAAATGAAGGGTATGCCTAAAGCTTTATTTGTAGTAGACCCTAAAAAAGAAAATATTGCAGTTAAAGAAGCACATATTTTAGGAATTCCTGTTATCGGTATCGTAGATACAAACTGTGATCCTGAAGAAGTTGATATTCCAATTCCAGGAAACGATGATGCTATTAGAGCAGTAAAACTTATTACTGAAACAATTGCTAATGCAGTTATCGAAGGAAAACAAGGCAGTCAAATTGAAGATACAGATTATGATGAATCCACTCAAGAAGTTTCTGAAGAAGAAGCAGTTGAGGATGAAAAGTCAGCTATAGAAGAGTAAAGATATTTCGAGAGTTCTAAAGTAATCCTTTATAACTCTCTTTTTTTAAAATAAATAAGGAGTGAATTAAAATGGCTATTACAGCAGCAATGGTTAAAGAATTAAGAGAAAAATCTGGCGCAGGTATGATGGACTGCAAGAAAGCTTTAACAGAAACAAATGGTGATATGGATAAGGCAGTAGACTTTTTAAGAGAAAAGGGACTAGCTTCTGTTGCAAAAAAATCTTCAAGAATTGCTTCTGAAGGTATTGTTGAATCTTATGTACACGGTGGAAGAATCGGAGTTCTAGTTGAAGTTAACTCAGAAACTGACTTCGTTGCTAAAAATGAAGAATTCCAAAACTTTGTTAAGGACATTGCAATGCAAATCGCAGCAGTTGCTCCAAAATACGTAAGTCGTGAAGAAGTTCCTGCTGAAGAAGTTGAACACGAAAAGAACGTTTTAACTGAACAAGCAAGAGGCGAAAATAAACCTGAACACATTATTGAAAAAATGGTTCAAGGTAGACTTGAAAAATTCTATGAAGAAATTTGTCTTCTTGACCAAGACTTCATTAAAGATTCAGACAAAAAGATTAGAGATATTCTAAATGATCTAATTGCAAAAATAGGCGAAAATATTAAAATCAGAAGATTTGTTAGATATGAAGTTGGCGAAGGTCTTGAAAAAAGAGAAGAAGACTTTGCAGAAGAAGTAGCAAAACAATTAGGATAACAAATTGGAGGAGTAAATGCCAAAATATAAGAGAATTGTTTTAAAACTCAGTGGAGAAGCACTAGCAGGATCAAATACCGTAGGTATTGACATGGATTATGTTAATTTAATTGCCAAGCAAGTTAAGAAAATTTACGATTCAGGAGTAGAAACTGGTATTGTTGTTGGTGGCGGAAACTTTTGGAGAGGGCGAGACGAAAACAATATAGACCGTGCTACATCTGATTATATGGGTATGCTAGGTACTGTAATGAATGCTTTGGCATTGCAGGACTCTTTAGAAAAATTAGGCGTTATTACTCGTGTGCAAACTGCTATCGAAATGAAGCAAGTTGCTGAACCCTATATTAGAAGACGTGCTATAAGACACTTGGAAAAGGGTCGTGTAGTTATATTTTCTGCAGGAGTTGGTAATCCATACTTCTCAACAGATACAGCAGCTGCACTTAGGGCCGCAGAAATTGATGCTGATATAATTTTATTAGCTAAGAAGGGTGTAGATGGAATCTATGATTCTGATCCTAACATTAATTCTGATGCTAAGAAGTTTGACAACTTAACATATAGGGAAATTTTAAATAAAAACTTAAAAATCATGGATGCTACAGCAACTACACTTTGTATGGACAACAATATTCCACTTCAAGTATTTGGAATAGATGAGGAAGATGCAATGTATAAAGTTGTTTGTGGCGAAGACATTGGTACTAATGTTAAATAGGAGGATATTATGATATCTGATCTTAAGAAAAATACTGAGTCAAGAATGTCAAAATCTATTGACTCACTTACTGAATCACTTCAGTCAATAAGAGCAGGACGTGCTAATACAAGTTTACTAGATAGAATTTATGTTGATTATTATGGACAACAATCTCCACTTAATCAAGTTGCTAGTCTATCTGCACCGGAAGCTAGACTTCTTGCAATTCAACCTTGGGACGCAACTTTAATTCCTGAAATTGAAAAAGCAATTCAAAAATCTGATTTAGGAATAACTCCTTCAAATGATGGAAAAATTATCAGACTTGTTATACCTCAACTAACTGAAGAAAGAAGAAAAGATCTTACGAAGTTAGTAGGGAAATATGCTGAAGAAGCTAAGGTTTCAATCAGAAACATTAGAAGAGACGCTATGGAAGATATTAAAAAAGCAGAAAAAGCTAAAGAAATATCTGAGGATGATAGAAAAACTTATGAAGAAGATATTCAAAAGTTAACAGATAAATACATCAAAGATGTTGATAGTGTAGCAGCAGATAAAGAAAAAGAACTTATGGAAATTTAATTTTTAGCCTTAGATTATTCTAAGGCTCTTTTTTTAAGGAGTTTTATGAATTATTACGAACAATTAGACTTAAGCAATATACCAAAACATATTGGTATTATTATGGATGGCAACGGTAGATGGGCAAAAAATAGAAAAATGCCCAGAACTTTTGGTCATAAAGAAGGAAGTGAAAGAGTTATAGAAATTGTTGAAGCTGCATATAAGATTAATGTAAAATCTCTAACTCTCTATGCTTTTTCAACTGAAAATTGGAAAAGACCAGAGGAAGAGATATCTAAGTTGATGGATCTGCTTGCCTTTTATATAAAAAGCCAACTTGAAAAAATAAAGAAAAATAATATTAGGATAAAAGTCTTGGGAGACTATAAAGTATTTCCTAATAAAATCGTAAAGCTAATAGACGCTGCATTGCAGGAAACAAAATCAAATGATAAAATGATATTAAATATTGGTCTAAATTATGGTGGTCAAAGTGAAATTGTAAGAGCTAGCAAAATGATTTGCGAAGATCTTATTGCTGGCAACATCTCTCTAGATGAAATAAATACTGAATCTTTCAAAGATTACTTATATACAAGAGGACAAGAGGACTTAGATTTGCTTATAAGACCAAGTGGTGAGCTTAGAGTTTCAAATTTTTTACTCTATCAGTTAGCCTATAGTGAGTTTTATTTTTCGAATATATTGTGGCCAGACTTTCACGAAGAAGAATTTTACAAAGCCATTTGTGATTTTCAAAACCGCAATAGAAGGTACGGAGGATTATAATCTTGACAGATTTACAAAAAAGAGTTTCCACAGGTATAGTGGGCATAGCTATATTAATTTTAATATTTTATTTAGGTTTAAATGCCATTAAATTTTCAATTTTTGTTATAACAATAGAAGCAATAAGAGAACTTTACAATGCTCTTATTAATAAAGGGATAAAACTTTATTTACCCAGCTTGCTTTTTGGTGCCTTAATAACATTTTTATTTTCAATTCTAGATAAAAATTTAACCTTTGCCCTAGTCTTATATTTCATATTTAATTCTTCTTTATATGTTCTTTTAAAAGACTATACTTTGAGCAATTACTCCTTTACAAATATGGCTTATTTTTATCTTGTGTTTTTTCTTAATTTACTTGGAAGTCTAGATGACATTTACATAATTATTTCAGCTTTTGTAATTGCCTTCTCCACTGATACTTTTGCTTACTTTGTAGGATCTACATTTGGAAAACACAAACTAATCGAAAGAGTGAGTCCAAATAAATCCGTTGAAGGAGCTCTTGGCGGAACTTTTTTTGCTATAATTTTAACTTCTGTCTATTTCACATTGTTAAACAAGTATAATTATATTTATTACATTAATATTCTTGTAATTCTTCTTATTATGCTTGCGTCTATTGCTGGTCAATTTGGAGATTTATTTGCATCAAAAATAAAAAGATATACAGGAATAAAAGATTATGCACAAATTTTGCCAGGACACGGAGGGATACTCGATAGATTTGACAGTCTAATTTTTATAAGTCCTCTAGTTTTTATTTTGTACCACTTTATTTAAGGAGGATAAATGATAACTCTAATAAGTTCACTACTTGTATTTTTACTTGTAGTCATGCTACATGAGCTTGGCCATTTTACAGTTGCAAAGTTATCTGGCATTAAAGTAAATGAATTTTCTATTGGAATGGGTCCAAAAATTTATCAAAAGGAAAAAGGTGAAACTTTTTATAGTCTGAGAATACTACCAGTAGGAGGTTATGTTGCTATGGAAGGGGAAGAAGAGAATTCACATGACCCTAGAGCCTTTAACAATGTCCATATTTTCAAAAGGATGGCAGTTGTTTTAGCTGGAGCTTTTATGAATTTTGTTTTGGGTTTTCTTGCATTCACTATTATTTTTTCTATCGTAGGATATGGCTCTAACGAAATTGATAAAGTTATAGAAAATTCTCCTGCTATGACTTCTGGACTAAAAACTGGAGATAAAATTATTAAAATCAATGGTTCACCTACTAGGGATATATATGATATAAATTCTGTCATTTCTAAAAACAATGATAAAGAAATGAATTTTTTTATTGATAGAAAAGGTGAATTGTTAAAATTTAGCATAAAACCACAGTTTTCTGAAGAGAATAAAATGTATCTCATTGGCATTACATCAAAAATTGATCATTCATTTCTCAAATCAATAAGTCTTGGAGCTGATAGGACTTTACAGATGTCAAAAATGATTATTCAAAGTATTAAGATGATGTTTAGTGGATCTTTTAAAATGGAATACTTATCAGGTCCTGTTGGAGTCGTTCAATTAATTGGATCAGAATCATCAAAAGGGTTTTTAAATTTTTTACAAATTTTAGGCTTAATTTCAGTAAATCTTGGAGTATTTAATTTGCTTCCTATTCCAGCACTTGATGGAGGAAAATTTTTATTTTTATTAATTGAAGCTATAATGGGAAAGCCAATTAATGAAAAGATTGAGCAAGGACTTTCCCTAATAGGTATAAGTCTTTTATTTTCACTAATGATATATGTAACTATTTTTAATGATATTGGAAGGTTGTTTAATAAATGATAAATAGAAAAGAAACAAAAAAAGTATATGTTGGCAATGTTCCAATTGGTGGAAATTCTTTTATTTCTATCCAATCAATGACGAACACCAACACTAAAGATGTGAAATCTACTGTTTCTCAAATAAAAAAACTTGAAAATGCAGGATGTGACATTATTAGAATGGCGGTTAATGATCTTGAAGATGCAGCTGCTCTAAGGGAAATTAAAAAAGAAATTAATATACCAATAATTTCAGATATACAGTTTAATTATAAACTTGCTCTTGCCGCTTGTGAGAATGAATCTGATGCAATAAGGCTTAATCCTGGAAATATAGGTGCCTCATGGAAGGTTAAAGAAGTTGTTGAAGCTTGTAAGTTTCATAACATTCCTATAAGAGTTGGCGTTAACTCAGGCTCTGTAAAGCAAGAATTTTTAGATAAATTTAATGGCGTTAATGCATCTTCCATTTGCTATAGTGCCCTAGAAGAAATTGAATTATTAGAAAAAAATAATTTCTATGATATAGCAGTATCTTTAAAAGCATCTAGCGTTAATCTAACTATTGAAAGCTATAGAAAATTTTCTGAAATGTCAAATTATCCTCTACACTTAGGAGTTACCGAAGCGGGAAGCCCTAAGAAAGGTATTGTTAAATCTGCCATTGGTATAGGAACACTTCTAGCAGAGGGGATAGGAGATACAATAAGAGTTTCTCTAACTTCTGATCCTTTGGATGAGGTCATAGCCGGCAAGGATATCTTAAAGGCTCTAGATTTAAAAAGAGAGGGTATAGACTTGATTTCTTGTCCAACTTGTGCAAGAACTAAGGTTGATTTGATTGAGATAGTTAATAAGGCTGAAGAAAAGCTTTATTCTTTAGATAAAAACTTAAAGGTAGCAATTATGGGCTGCCCTGTTAATGGACCTGGTGAGGCAAGAGAAGCTGATATTGGGATTGCTTGTGGACACGGTGAAGGTCTAATATTTAGCAAGGGAGAAATATTAAAAAAAGTTCCAGAAGATATGCTATTATCTGAACTTTTATCTGAGATAGAAAAAATTGGGTGATAATTTGATTTTATTAAAAGATATTTTACAAAAATTAAATACTTCATACGAAAATATTTCAGAAGAGATTTTCATAGAATCTATTAAAAGAAATAAAAATACTAATGAAGCTTTTTTTGTTATTAATTCAAAAAGAGATTTAGAAGAAACTTTTAAAAATGAAATTGAAGATATCTTTTCCAAAAATCTTGATGAATACAAAATTTATATTGACTTCAAATCATCTTCTCTATACAAAAGCGAAGATGATTTAATTTGTGCAGAAATTTTGAAATACAACCCATCTTCAAAAATTTGGATAGATGATATTGAAATAAATAAAAATGAAAAAATAGGAACAATCGATATAACTCTACCTAGTGAAGAAGCTTTCTATAGCTTAAGTCAAAATGGATTCGCTAGCTTTCTTCAAAAAGAATTAAAAATTTTTGGCGATTTTAATATTAAATTTGATTTTGAAAAAAATGAATTTGAAGAAGATAGTATTGAGGACTTTATATGTCAAATAGAAGAAGCTGAGGAAGTAATATCCACAAAACACAAGGAAGAGGTTAAGACCAAAATCGAAAAAAAATCAAAAGAAAAAAACACTAAAAAATCTGACTCCTATGGTAAAAAGGACCTTGGAACAATCGAAAGATTAATCGATGTGAATGTAAACTCCCAAAAAGTTAGTGTTGAAGTTGATATATTTAATATTGAAAGCAGGGAATTAAAAAATGGTAACTTCTTAATCTCACTTTCTATTACAGACTACACATCTTCTACTTTAGCAAAAATATTTTTGAAACCTGAAAAAGCTGAAGAATTTCTTGAAAGCTTCAATAAAGGAGACCATGTAATAATAACAGGAAATGTTTCTTATGATAATTTTTCTAGGTGTGACACTATCATGATCAGGTATATTGAAAAGAGAGACAAGATCATTCGAAGGGATTATTCAGATGATAAGAGAACAGAACTTAGAATTCACTCAAAGATGTCTCAAATGTCAGGTGTAACCTCCTTTACTGATTTTGCCAATAGAGCAAAACTTTGGGGACATGATTCAATAGGTATTTCCGATACAAATGATGTCCAAGGTTTCCCAGAAGCTATGGAGGCCGCAGAAAAAACTGGATTAAAAATTCTCTACGGTACTGATATTAACTTTGTTGATGACAAAGAAAAAATTGTTACAAATTACGAAGAGGGAAAAACTTATGATACTTATGTGGTTTTTGATATAGAAACCACAGGACTTTCTTCAAGAAATGATAAAATTACAGAAATTGGTGCCGTTAAGATTAAAAACGGAATGATAGTAGATAGATTTTCACAACTTATTAATCCAGAAAAGGAAATACCACAAGTTGTAGTTGATTTGACAGGAATTAGCAATGCTATGGTTGAAAATGAACCTACTATAGAAGAAGTAATTCTCAAATTCTATGACTTTGCTAAAGATGCAGTTTTAGTAGCACACAATGCAAAATTCGATATATCTTTTATTAGACGAGAGTATGCGAATAACAATCTAGTGTTTAATCATCCTATTCTAGATACTCTTGTACTTGCAAGGGCAACAATGTCCGACATGAAGAGATTTAATCTAGGAACACTTTGTAAAAATCTTGGAGTATCCCTTGTGGGAGCTCACAGAGCAGTTAATGATGCTGAAGCTACTGCAGAAGTCTTTATTAAGTTAATTGAAAAAATTAAGAGAGAAGAAGAATTTAATTTTGAAAATTTAAATAAAGAAATAGTAAACATAGATTCTAAACGTTTATTCGAGTCATCTTTATTATTATTAGTGCAAAATGAAATTGGTTTAAAAAATTTATACATGTTAATTTCTGATTCTCATATGAAATATTTTAACTTTGTTGCAAAAGTACCTAGAAGCCTTTTGGATAAATACCGCGAAGGAATATTAGTAGGATCAGGTAATTCTAATTCAGAATTATTTGATGCTATATATAGGATGTGCCCTCAAGAAGAATTGCTTGAGATTGCAAAATATTATGACTTCTTAGAAATTCAACCAGCAAGTGATAATATTCTTGCAATTGAAGATGGGAAATACACTATAGAAGATATAAGAGAAATAAATAAAAAGATAATTTCTATAGGAGAAGAATTAAATATACCTGTTGTTGCTGATTCAGATACTTATTATCTTGAAGAGTCTGAAGATGTATTAAGAAGAATTGTCCTAAATGGTAAACCAGGTAGACCAGATCCTAGAGCTAGTAGAAATCAAAAATTTTATTTTAAAACTACAGAAGAAATGCTAGATGAGTTCTCTTACTTAGGACAAGACAAGGCTTATGAAGTTGTAGTAACTAATACTAATAAATTGAAGAACTCAATTAAAGATATTAAGCCAATTCCTGATGGAACTTATCCTCCAGTTATTGAAGGCTCTGATGATAGTCTAAGGGAAATGACCTATAAAAAAGCCCACGATATTTATGGAGATGAACTCCCAAAAATTGTTGAAGACAGACTAGAAAAAGAACTCAAGTCAATTATTTCAAATGGTTATTCAGTTCTCTATATAATTGCTCAAAAACTTGTAAAAAAATCTAACGACGATGGTTTCTTAGTAGGGTCAAGGGGTTCTGTTGGTTCATCCTTTGTTGCAACAATGGCAGACATTACAGAAGTAAATCCACTTCCGCCACATTACATTTGTCCAAATTGTAAATATTCTGAATTTACAGAGGACTTAACTTATGGCAGTGGAGTTGATATGCCAGACAAAGTTTGTCCTAAGTGCGGCAGTCCTCTTAAAAAGGATGGACATAACATTCCTTTTGAAGTTTTCTTAGGTTTTTATGGTGACAAGGAGCCAGATATTGATTTGAACTTTGCGGGCGAATATCAACCAAGGGCACACAAGTACACTGAAGAATTATTTGGTGAGGGTTATGTATTTAGAGCAGGAACTATTGGAAAAATAGCAGATAAGACTGCTTATGGTTATGTAAAAAAATATTTTGAAAACAAACATATTTCTCCTATTGAAATCGACAGACTATCACGAGCTATAACCGATGGAAAAAGAACAAGTGGACAACATCCAGGCGGCGTAATGATTGTCCCTAAAACAAATTCAATATTTGATTTTACTCCAATCCAATATCCTGCAGATGATCCAAGCTCTGGAGTAATAACAACTCACTTTGATTATAACTTTATTCATGGAAAGATCTTAAAACTAGATATACTTGGTCACGATGGTCCAACAATTATTAAAATGTTAGAAGACTTTACAGGAATTGATTCCAATACTATAAGACTTGATGATAAAAAGACACTTTCTATCTTTAATAGTGCAGAAGCCTTTAATATGGATGAAGAAGTTTTCTCTTGCAAGACAGGAACCCTCGGGATACCTGAATTTGGAACTTCCTTTGTTATATCAATGCTATTAGAAACAAATCCGAAAAACTTTGCAGACCTTGTTAGAATTTCTGGTTTATCTCATGGTACTGATGTATGGATTTCGAATGCACAAGAGTTAGTTGACTCTGGTAGAGCTGAGCTTAAAGATGTAATAGCCACTAGAGAAGATATTATGGTCTATCTAATAAATGCTGGTGCTGAAAATAAAATGGCCTTTGACACAATGGAAAAGGTTAGAAAGGGCAAGGGACTAACTGAAGAACAAGAAAGTATTATGAAGAACTTAGACCTGCCTGAATGGTATATTGATTCTTGTAAAAAAATTAAGTATATGTTCCCTAAGGCCCACGCAGTGGCTTATGTTATGTTGTCCTTTAGAATTGCATACTATAAATTAAATTATCCTTTGGCCTTCTATGCAACTTTCTTTACAATTAAGTTAACTGACTTTAATGGAGAAAATATTATTGAAGGACCAAACTTTTTGAAAAATAGAATTAAAATGCTAAGAGAGATTGAAAAACCAACAGCCAAAGACAAGGGTGAAATAAGAGTGTCTGAAGTTGCACTTGAAATGTATGCTAGAGGCTTTCAATTCTTAAAGGCAGACATTTATAAATCTAAGGCTTCTAAGTTCACTATAGAAGATGGAAAAATTAGAATGCCTATAAGAGCAGTGCCCGGAATTGGTGAAAACTGTGCAAATAAGATAGAACAAGAATCACAAAAATCAAAGTATTTATCTATCGAAGACTTTTCAAAAAGAACTGGTGCAGGAAATTCTGTTATAACAATTCTACAAAAAAATGGAATGCTTGAAGACTTAGATGAAACAAATCAAATTTCATTATTTAATTTTTGAAAAACTTGTATTTATAGCATTTTATGATATAATTTTAAATAAGTAAGATATTTTAGAGTAAAGAGTGGGTGAGCCCACTCTTTGTTTTTTAGTAGTGAGGTGTTAAGTGAATAAAAAAGAATTAAAAAAAGAAATTTACCCACTAGCTGAAGAGGTAGCAGAAGAACTTGGCTACGAAATTGTAGACATTGAATTTCAAAATGGATCAAAGCACGATTTATTATCAATTTTTATTTACAAAAAAGAAGGAATTGATTTGAATGACTGCACTGACATGAGTAGAAGTCTAGAAAAGAAACTAGACAATTTAGAAATTTTAAAAAATCCTTATTATCTTGAGATTTCTTCGCCGGGACTTGATAGACCTTTAAAAACAAAAGATGACTACAGAAGAAATATTGGAAACGAAGTAGATGTTAAACTTTATGCACCAATAGACGGGAAAAAAGAATTTAGTTTTGTTTTAGACAAGTATGATGATGAAAATGTATATTGCACACTTGATGGAAAAGAATTTGCTATACCAATTAAGTCAATTTCGTCAATGAAACAAACTATTAAATTTTAATGGAGGAATAAATGAATCAAGAGTTTATAGACGCTTTGAGTGAAATCGAAAAAGAAAAAGGAATTTCTAAAGAAATCGTCTTTGAAGCTTTGGAATCAGCTTTAGTTTCTAGTTATAGAAAAAACTACGGCACATCAGAAAATGTTATTGTAAACATGGATAGAGAAACTGGTGAAATAAAACTATTTGCTTCTAAAGATATTGTAGAAAAAGTTGAGGATCCTCAACTTGAAATATCCCTTGATGAAGCAAAAAAGATTAATCCAAACTATGAAATTGGGGATGTATATAACCAAGAAATTCATCCTAAAAATTTTGGTAGAATTGCTGCCCAAACAGCAAAACAAGTTGTAATTCAAAGAATCAAAGATGCAGAAAGAGATATTGTATTTGATGAGTACGTTGAAAGAGAAAAGGAAATTATAACAGGACTTGTTCAAAGAAAGTCTTACAACAATGTTTACGTGGATTTAGGATCTACTGAAGCAATACTTCCTTACAGTGAGCAAATTAGCGGTGAATCTTATAATCATGGAGATAGATATAAGATGTTAATCTTATCAGTAGAAAAATCTACTAAAGGTCCGCAGATTGTTCTTTCAAGATCTCACCCAGATTTAATAAAAAGACTTTTTGAATTAGAAATCCCAGAAGTTAGTGAAGGAATAGTAGAAATCTACTCTATTTCAAGAGAAGCTGGTTCAAGAACAAAAATAGCTGTATTTTCTAGAGACCCTGAAGTTGATCCACTTGGAGCTTGTGTTGGTTATAAGGGACAAAGAGTAAATGCTATTGTTGATGAAATTGACAATGAAAAAATAGATATTGTTATTTATGAAAAAGAAATTGATAAATTCATTGCAAATTCTTTGAGTCCTTCCAAGGTAGAGAAGGTATTTGTTAACGAAGCAGAAAAATCAGCACTTGCTATAGTTCCTGATTATCAACTTTCACTTGCTATTGGTAAGGAAGGTCAAAATGTTAGACTAGCAGCAAAATTAACAGGATGGAAGATAGATATTAAGTCAAATCTTCAATTTGAAGAGTATCTTGATGAAAGAAATATAACAGAAGAAGACTTAATTGAAGAATATGAAAATGCAGTTAAAGAGAATGTCGAAGATGTATCTGAGGATCTTAATAATCCTGAAGAACAAGATATAAAAGAAAACGACGTAGAAGATGAAGTTTCTAGCAATTTAGAAAACGCTGATGAAGAATCTTCTGTTGAAGAAACTGAAATATAAAATTCTTAATTTAACGGAGTAAATAATGACTAAAATTAGGAAGATACCTATGCGTACTTGTATAGGTTGTAGAGAACAAAAAGCAAAAAAAGATTTAATCAGAGTTGTAAAAAACAAAGAAGATGAAATCTTTATTGATAAAACTGGAAAGGCAAATGGAAGAGGAGCTTATTTATGTAATGACAAAAGTTGTTTGGAGAAAGCGATAAAGTCAAAAGCTTTAAATAGGGCATTTACAACAGAAATTAGTGAGGAAGTTTATGAAAAACTAATTGATTCTGTAGATTAAGCTTCTTTTTAGGAGGTGTTCAATTTGTCAAAAATTAGAGTACATGCGTTGGCAAAAGAAATTGGTATTACTAGTAAAGAATTATTATTAAAATTAAATGAACTTGAAATATCAGTAAAAAACCACATGTCAACATTAGACAGTGCTGAAGAAGAAAAAGTAAGAAAATTATACAAAAAGAGTTCTTCTAAGAATGAATCTCCTGTAAAGAATGAAAATTCTAATAAAAAGAGAGATAAAAGCAAAAAAAACAATCCTAATAAGGAAAAACAAAGCGAAAAAAAATTAGATAATAAAACAAGTAAGAAAGAAAATAAAGACATAAATTCTCAAAAAGAAAAGGATGTTGAAAAGACTCCTAATAATAAAAAGAATAAGAAGAATAAGTCTAAGCATAAAGATAATAAAGATGATAAAGATGATAAAAACAACTCCTTTAAAAGAGATTTAACTAAGAAAAAACCGAAGAAAAAAGTTAAATCAAGACATAGAGTTGAAGAGGAAGATAAGGGAGATGATTCTATAATAGTGATTGCACCTATTACAGTAAAAGATTTTGCTAATCAGTTAGGAGTATCTGTTTCAACAGTTATAACAAAGCTAATTGGTCTTGGAGTTATGGCAAATCAAAACCAAAGTATTGATGAAGATACTTGTATATTACTAGCTGATGAACTAGGAATAGAAATTGAAATAGAAGCGCCAAATCTTGACCAATCTGTTGAAGAAGAATACGGTCTTTTAAAAGAAGATAAGGAGAGAGACCTTAAACCAAGACCACCTGTTGTAACAGTTATGGGCCACGTTGACCATGGTAAAACTTCTTTACTTGATTCAATTAAGAAAACACATGTTACTCAATCAGAAGCTGGCGGAATTACTCAACATATAGGAGCATACACTGTTAATCTTTCAGGAAAGAAAATAACTTTCCTTGATACTCCTGGTCACGAAGCCTTCACTTCTATGAGATTAAGAGGAGCTCAAACTACTGATATAGCTATACTTGTTGTAGCAGCAGATGATGGTGTTATGCCTCAAACTCTTGAAGCAATTTCTCACGCAAGATCTGCAGATGTTCCAATAATTGTAGCAATTACAAAGATTGATAAGCCTGAAGGAAATCCTGAAAGAGTTAAGCAAGAATTGATGAACGAAAACCTTGTTCCTGAAGAATGGGGAGGAGATACTATTGTTGTTGGTGTTTCTTCTAAATCTGGAGAAGGTATTGATGACTTGCTTGAAATGATTCTTTTAGTAGCTGAAATGAAAGAACTAAAGGCAAATCCTAATAGGCGTGCTGTTGGTACTATTATCGAGGCAAATCTTGATAAGGCTAAGGGACCTATGGCCACTATCCTCATTAAAAACGGTACTTTAAGATTCGGTGACGCAGTAGTATCAGGTACTTGCTCAGGAAGAATTAGGGCAATGGAAGATGACAAGGGTAAAAGAGTTAAAAAAGCAGGTCCTTCTATGCCAGTTGTAATTTTAGGACTTAATGATGTTCCTAATGCAGGGGATACAATATATGCAGTAAATGATGATAAGACTGCAAAGACTATTGCTGACAAGAATAAAGAAATTTCTAGGGAAAAGAGACTAAGCCAAACAACTAAAATTAGTCTTGACAACTTATTTGAAAAAATCTCTGAAGAGGATGTTAAGGAACTAAACATCGTTGTTAAGGGTGACGTAAAGGGGTCTGTTGAGGCACTTAACCAATCACTATTAAAACTATCAACTGAAGAAGTTAAAATTTCTGTAATTCACTCTGGTGTTGGTGGAATTAATGAATCTGACGTAACATTAGCTTCTGCTTCTAATGCAATTGTTATAGGATTTAACGTTAGACCTAATATTAATGCCATAGAACTTGCAAAAACAGAAGATGTAGAAATTAGAACTTATAGAGTTATCTATGAAATTATAAATGATATTGAACAAGCCGCTAAGGGTATGCTTGATCCAGACATTGTTGAAGAAATACTTGGTAGATGTGAAATTAGACAAACATTCAAACTACCTAACAATCAAATGGTTGCAGGGGTTTATGTGCTAAGTGGTAAAATCTTAAGAAATTCTAAGGTTAAAGTTCTAAGAGACGATGTTGTTATTCATGAAGGTGACATAGCTTCACTTAAGAGATTTAAAGATGATGCCAAAGAACTTGCAACAGGTTTTGAAGGTGGACTTGTAATTGATGGATTTAATGATATAAAAGAGGGCGACCTTCTTGAATCATATATCATGAAGGAAGTAGAGAGATCATAATGAATAATAAAAGAATTAATAGAATCTCTGAAGAAGTAAGAAAAACTATTTCTAATATTGTTCAAAACGAATTAAAAGATCCTAGAATACCTTCTATTACAAGTATCTCCCATGTTGAGGTTACTAACGACCTGTCCTTTGCAAAGGTCTATGTATCTGTTTTAGGAGACGATTATGATAGGGACGAAGCAGTTGAAGGTCTTAATTCTGCTAAGGGTTTTATAAAAAAGGAATTAGCTCATAGAGTTAAACTTAGGGCAATGCCGGAATTAATTTTCATTAAAGATGACTCTATTGAAAAAGCTATGGAACTAGACAAACTTATAGAAGAGGTAAATCGAAAAAATGATTAATTTAAAGGAAGTATCCTCTGAATTAAAAAATTTAATAGATAGTAGCCAAACTATTGCAGTTGCATCTCACTTGAATCCAGATGGTGATAATTTGGGATCTGCAACTGCAATGATTGGCATGCTTAATAAGCTTGGTAAAAAACCAATTTTTGTTTTGGATGATCTCATACCAACTTCTTTTAAATTTTTATCAAATCTATCCTTTGCAAAAAATCCTGATAATATTGACACAACTTTTGATTTATTTATTGCACTTGATTCATCAGATGAAGATAGGATGGGAGATAGGGTAATAGAAATCTTTAATAAATCAAAGAAAACTGTTAATATTGACCATCACTTTAGCAATAAAAATTATGCTGATTTGAATATTGTTGATGAAAAATCTCCAGCAACTTGTGAAATACTAGCTAGGATTTTTAAAAGTCTTGGACTTAGTTTAAATAAGGAAATAGCAACTTCATTATTCACTGGTCTATCAACTGATACAGGATCATTTAAATATAGCTCTGTCACATCACAAACTTTTGAAATCGCTTCAGATTTATTTAAATATAATATTGATATTAATGAAGTTACACAAAATGTTTATCAAAGTAGGTCTAGACAAAAAACCGACCTTTTAATTAGAGCTATGAACTCAATAGAATACTTTGATGAAGATAGAATAGCTGTAGTTCTTGTAACTAAAGATGATATGGAAAATACAAAAGCTGCAAAATCAGATGCTGATGGAATAGTTGAATTTGTAAGAGACATTGATTCAGTTGAGCTGGCTGTACTTCTTAAAGAAAAAGATGATTGTATAAGATTATCTCTTAGGTCAAAATCTTATGTAGACTGCACAAAAATAGCTTCAAAGTTTAATGGCGGTGGTCATATTAGGGCTTCAGGGGGAACAATTAACCACACTGACCTTATAAAAGCTAAAAAAGATTTAATAAAAGTGGCTGAAGAAGAATTATGATGGACGGTCTATTAATATTTGACAAAGAACAGGGAATCACTTCTCACGACTTAGTATATAAAGTTAGACGTAAGTTAGGTATAAAAAAAGTAGGACACACTGGTACCCTTGATCCAATGGCAACAGGTGTTCTAGTTATATCTATTGGTAAGGCTACAAAGACTAGTGAATATATTATTTCCAGTGACAAGGAATATGAAGCTAGAATAAAACTTGGAGTTCTTACAGATTCTTACGATATTACTGGTGAAATTTTAAAAGAAGAAAAGGTAACTTTTACGCAAGATGAAATCATTAATGCACTTAAACATTTCACAGGAAAAATGACTCAAAAACCACCAATATATTCTGCTTTAAAAGTAAAGGGTAAGAAACTTTATGAATATGCCAGAGAAGGTAAAGAAGTTGAAATCAAGAAAAGAAATATTGAAATCTATAAGAATGAACTCTTAAAATTCAATGGAAGTGATGAGGTTCTTATTAGAGTGAAAGTATCTAAGGGTACCTATATTAGATCTCTTGCTAATGATATTGGAGAATTTCTTGGAACTTATGGCACACTAACTGAGCTAAGAAGAACTAGGACTGGAGATTTTAAAATCGAAGATTCTATAAAAACCTCTTCCTTTCAAGAAATGTCTCTTGATGAAATAAAAGAAAAAATCTTACCTATGGATATGGCTTTAAGTAATTTTAAAAAGATTGAAATAGATAGAAGTTTTTGCAAAGAATTCCTCAATGGGCAATTTTATAAAGTTAAGGATAGTTTAGAAAACGAAGATTATAGAGTATACTGCGATAATTTATTTTTGGGTATTGGTGAAATTAGATACATTGATAATGAAGCCTATCTAAAAATGAAGAAGAAATTAATAGGTGATTTATGAAAATAATTGAAATTGACTTAAATTATATAGCAGATGAGGATTCAGTTATTGCCCTTGGAAATTTTGACGGTGTCCACAAGGGACATATGGAACTAATAAATAGGGCAGTTAAAAATGCAAAAAAATTAAATATTAAATCAAGTTTATTACTTTTTAATGAGCATACTGATAATCTAGTCAAAGTTGGAAAAAAAGATATTATAACAACTAACCAAACAAAATTTGAAATTATTGAAGGTTTAGGAGTAGATATTATATATCTTATAAACTTTACAAGAGAGTTTATGTCCTACACTCCAATAATGTTTTTAAAAGATTTTCTAGCTGATAATTTAAAAATAAAAGGTATTGTTGTGGGCTATGACTATACCTATGGCTATAAAAAATCTGGAGATGTTGACTTTTTAAATAAAAATAAATTTTTATTTAAAAGTGTAGATGTTATAGATCAAATTTCTTCCCATGGAGTTAAAATTTCATCAACTCTTATAAGAAGCTTAATAGAAGAAGGTAAACTAAAAGAAGCAAATGAACTTCTATCAAGACCCTATAAATTAATTGGAGAAATTATTCACGCTAAAGGCTTAGGAAAAAAAATGGGCTATCCTACTGCTAACTTAAAACTAATAGATAATTTTGTAATACCTAAATTTGGTGTTTATGACACAGATATTATTATCAACGGGGAGAGGTTTAGAGCCTCAACCAACATTGGCACAAACCCTACAGTTGAGCATGATGGAATAAAAATAGAAGCTCATATACTTGATTTTAATAAAGATATTTATGGCGAGATTGTAGAACTTGAACTTTTAGATTTTGTAAGACCAGAATTAAAGTTTGATTCTATAGAAGAACTATTCGAACAAATTGCTAAAGATGTTTTAGTTACAAGGAATAGATGACTTTACAAGTAAGTTATTATATGTTAAGATATACAAGGTTAAATAGCTATTCGCAGTTGGTCGCTCCTCGACGCCTACTTCGATTAGCTTTATCAAAAATTTAGGAGGAAAATATGTTAGAAACAAATATCAAACAAATTATTATTGACGAATTTAAAACTCACGAAGGTGACACAGGATCACCAGAAGTACAAATTGCTATTCTTACTAGAAGAATTAACGATTTAAACGAACACTTAAGAATTCACAAAAAAGACCACCATTCAAGAAGAGGACTTCTTAAAATGGTAGGTAAGAGAAGAAATTTATTAAGATATTTAAAAAATAGTGATATAGAAAGATATCGTACACTTATTAAAAAACTACAAATAAGAGGATAATAGGAGCGGTAATCCCGCTCTTTCTTATTAGAAGGAGGAAATAATGGAAAAAACTTATACTATGGATCTTGCAGGTTCTCAGTTAAAAGTAACAATTGGAAAAGTTGCTGAGCAGGCAAATGGCGCTTGTTTAGTACAATATGGAGATACTGTTGTGCTTGTTACAGCAACATCATCTTCTAAGCCAAGAGAGGGAATCGACTTTTTTCCTCTAAGTGTAGATTATGAAGAAAAAATGTACGCTGTTGGTAAAATCCCTGGCGGATTTATCAAGAGAGAAGGAAGACCTAGCGAAAAAGCTACTCTTTCAGCTAGACTAATTGATAGACCACTAAGACCGCTTTTCCCAGAAGGTTATAGAAATGATGTACACATAGTAGCAACTGTTTTAAGTGTTGACCAAGATCATTCACCAGAAATTGTTGCCATGATAGGTTCTTCTATTGCTCTTTCTATTTCTGATATTCCTTTTGATGGACCTACAGGTTCAGTTGAAGTTGGATACATTGACGGAAAATATATAATTAATCCAAATGAAGAACAAAGAAACAATTCTAGAATAAATTTATCTCTTGCTGGTACAAAGACTGCCATTATGATGGTAGAGGCAGGTGCCCAAGAAGTAAGCGAAGCAGAAATGCTTGAAGCTATACTAGAAGGTCATGAAGTTATTAAAGAAATTTGTGACTTTGTAGACGAGATTGCTAAGGAAATTGGCAAAGATAAAGCTGAATACGAAGTATTTAAAGCTGACGAAGAAATTGTAGCTAAAGTAAAAGAATTTGGTCAAGATTTACTTGTTAATGCTATTAGAGAAAAAGATAAAGTAGTTAGGGAAGCAAACACTGAGAAAGCTAAGGAAGCTATCAAAGAACACTTTGAAGACCTTATGGAAGAACACGCAAAGGATATTTCAGCTGCAATTGATGAAATTGAAGTTAATGAAATCAGACGTGGCATTATTGAAGAAGAAAGAAGACCAGATGATAGGAAGCTAACTGAGATAAGACATCTTTCTTCAGAAGTTGGCGTTCTACCAAGAACTCACGGTTCAGGTTTATTTACAAGAGGTCAAACTCAAGTACTTTCAATAGCAACTCTTGGAGCAATTTCTGAAGAGCAAGTTATCGATGGACTAGGAGACGACAAACCTAAGAGGTATATCCACCACTATAACTTCCCAGGATTCTGTGTTGGGGATACAAAACCATCAAGATCTCCAGGTAGACGTGAAATAGGTCACGGTGCCCTTGCTGAAAGAGCTTTAATTCCAGTAATTCCAGATTCTGAAGAATTCCCATATACAATTAGGGTCGTTTCTGAAGTTTTATCATCTAATGGATCTTCATCTCAAGCATCTATTTGTGGATCTACACTTGCTCTTATGGACGCAGGTGTTCCTATTAAAGCGCCAGTAGCTGGTATAGCTATGGGACTTATTGAAGAAGATGGAGTTATTAAAATACTAACTGATATTCAAGGCTTAGAAGATCACTTTGGAGATATGGACTTTAAGGTAGCAGGTACTAGAAAAGGTATCACAGCTATTCAAATGGATATTAAAGTTGAAGGTATAAAAAAAGAAATTCTTGAAACTGCTCTTGAAAGAGCAAAGGATGCTAGATTTGAAATCCTAGATCATATTGCAACAACTATTGAAAAACCAAGAGAAGAACTTTCTAAATATGCTCCAATAATCCACATGATTACTATTGATCCTGAAAGAATTGGTGAAGTAATCGGTGCTGGTGGAAAAATAATAAATAAAATTATTGAACAAACTGGTGTAAAAATCGATATTGATGACGATGGTAAGATTTCTATATTATCTGATAACGATGAAAAAGCTAAAGAAGCAATTGCAATAATTGAAGACATAGTTAAAGAAATCGAAGTTGGAGAAGTTTACCTTGGTAAGGTTAAAAAGATTGTTAAGTTTGGTGCTTTTGTAGAGCTTAAAAAGGGAACAGAAGGTCTCCTTCATATCTCTGAAATTGCGCATGAAAGAACAAACAATGTTGAAGACGTATTAAAAGTTGGCGATTCAATAGAGGTTAAGGTAATTGATATAGCTAAAGATACAGGAAAGATTTCACTATCAAGAAAAGCTTTAATTGAAAGAGAAGATAATCCAAAGAACGAAGAAAATAAATAAGAAAAATTTTAGTCGCATTAGAATTTATTTTAATGCGATTTTTTTAAAGGAGAAATTATGAAATTAAAAGTTATTAATAAGAGTAAACACCCTCTACCAAAATATGAAACTGAAGGTTCATCTGGAATGGATTTAAGAGCCAACTTAGACGAAAATTTAATTTTAAAACCTCTTGACAGGGTACTTGTTCCTACAGGTCTTTATTTTGAATTTGAAAAAGGCTATGAGGCGCAAGTAAGAGCTAGATCTGGATTAGCCTTAAAAAAAGGTTTAGGGCTTCCTAATGGTATAGGTACAATTGACTCAGACTACAGAGGTGAGTTAAAAGTTATTTTAATAAACATGAGTAGGGAAGACGTAGTAATTGAAGATGGTGATAGGATTGCTCAAGTTGTGTTTATGAAAATTGAAACTCCTGAATTAGTTGAAGTAGAAGAGATTAGTGATACAGAAAGAAGTGACGGAGGCTTCGGTCACACTGGTCTTTAAGAGCACAAATTGTTATAATATTAATGAGGTGCTAGCTCTTGAAAAGAAAAATTAAAACAAATAAAAAACCTACAAATAAAAAAAATAATACAAAAGTTAACAGGAAAAAAAGATATTCAGAAATAGGTAGTGGTCAAGAAATAATGGGACTATTTTTAATAGTTATTGGAATAGTCTTCTTTATTTGCCTTTACAGTCAGAGAATGGGTATTGTCGGATCATTAATATATAAATTGTTCTCAGTTTTATCTGGTTCCGCAAACTTTCTTATACCATTACTTTTAATTTTTTGGGGAATACTTTTTAATATTCAAGCGACAAAAATACATATGAGTCGCTATATAAGTTTTTCTTTAGTAATTCTTTTATGCATACTGGTTTTCTTAGACGGATCTAAGGAAATGGATATGACTTTAATCGAAAGAATAATAAAATCAACTGAGTATATGGATATCACTAGAAGCGGTGGGATTATCGGTGCAATCTTTGGATTCTTTTCTTATAAACTTTTAGGTTCACTTGGTACTTATATAATCTTAAGCTTATTAATAATTGCTTCAATATATTTCATGATAAGACCTAATATCGAGCATATAATTATGGCTTTTGAAGATTTGGGTGAATATTTTGAAGACAAAAAACTAGCTCGTGAAGAAAAAAGATCCGAGAAAAAATTGAAGCTTGAAGAAAAAGAAAAGAAAAAAGAATTAAAAGAAAGCAAGAAGAAAGAAATTAAAAAGGTTGAAGAAAAAGAATTAGATAATAGTGAGGATTTGTCTGAAAGTTTAGTAATAAAAGATTATTCTGAAGATAGTATTCCAGAGAATAAGGATTTTGAGGATGTAGCCTATACTGATGATATTGAATTTACTAATGATGCTACTATCGAAACTCAAGATGCTGAGGAAGAAGTTATCGATACTATAAAGGATGACATCGAACAAAAAAAAGAAGAAGAGTTTATTTACACTTATCCAGACACAGCTCTTTTAGATAGGATTCCATCAAAGGGTAATTTTTCCAAAGACGAAGTTCTTGAAAAAGGTAAAATCATTGAAAATACTATGAAAAACTTTGGAATTGATTCTAAGGTTGTAGCTATAAATAGGGGACCAGTTATAACTTCTTATGAGTTAAAACCTGCTCCAGGTATAAAATTATCTAGAATTGTTGGCTTAAGTGACAATATTGCAATGGCACTAGCAAGTTCTGATTTACGTATTGAAGCTCCAATCCCTGGTAAAACAGTAGTAGGTATTGAAGTTCCAAACAAAGATAAAGATTCTGTTGCACTTAAAGAATTAATTGAGTCTCAAGAATTTAAAAATAGTAAATCTGATATTCCTCTAACCCTAGGCAAAGATGTAGAAGGTAATATTTTAATTTCTGGAATGGAAGATATGCCACATCTTTTAATAGCTGGTGCAACTGGTTCAGGTAAATCAGTTTGTATTAATTCAATTATCACTAGCGTTATATATAAATCATCTCCTAAAGATGTTAAATTAATGCTAATAGATCCTAAGGTTGTTGAACTCAGCGTTTATAATGGAATACCACATCTTTTAATAGATGTAGTTACTAATCCTAAAAAAGCAGCCTTTGCTCTTAATTGGGCAGTGGATGAAATGGAAAAAAGATATGAAGCCTTTGCTGAAAATCATGTGAGAGACTTAAAAGGCTATAATAAAAAGATGATGGCAGAAGGAAAAGAAGAAGAAAAGCTTCCAAAAATTTTAATAATAGTAGATGAGTTGGCTGACCTTATGATGGTTGCTTCCAAAGAAATCGAAGAATATATAGCAAGGCTTGCTCAAAAGGCAAGAGCTGCTGGTATGCACTTAATACTTGCAACTCAAAGACCTTCTGTTGACGTTATTACTGGAACTATTAAAGCCAATGTTCCATCTCGTATTGCCTTTGCAGTAGCATCTTCTGTAGACTCTAGAACCATACTTGATATGGGTGGCGCAGAAAAGTTGCTAGGTAAGGGAGATATGCTATTCTATCCAAGTAAGTATCCTAAGCCAAAGAGAATACAGGGTGCTTTTATTAGTGATGGGGAAGTAGAAAGATTAGTTGATTTTGTAAAAAGCAACAATGAAATTAAAAATAAGGTTGAATCAAAAATAGAACAAGCAATAGAAGACAAAAAAGTAAATATTGATAACGAAAAAGACCCTCTTTTTAAAGAAGCAGTTGAACTTGTAGTTAATGATGAACAAGCTTCTATATCTTATATACAAAGAAAGCTAAAAGTTGGATATTCAAGAGCAGGTCGAATTGTTGATCAAATGGAAGAAATGGGAATAATAGGCCCTCACGAAGGTTCAAAGCCTCGTAAACTTTTAAAAACAAAGGAAGAATTGGATATGATTTTAGGTGAAGAAGATGAATAATGTTCACATTGTTACCCTTGGGTGTTCAAAAAATGATGTGGATTCTTCTATGATGTACTCACTATTGGATAAAAATAAATATCAAATGGTTAATGAGCCAAGTCAAGCTGATATTTTAATTGTTAACACATGTGGTTTCATAGATGCTGCAAAGGAAGAATCCATTGATACAATACTTGAATCAGTAGAATATAAAAATGAAGGCAGATGTAAAAAAGTTCTATTATCTGGATGCCTTGCTCAAAGATACCCAGAAGAACTTATCAAAGAAATACCCGAAATAGACGGCATAATTGGTACGGGAAACATTGACTATATCAACGAACTTTTAGATAGGAGTCTTGCTGGAGATTTATTCATAAAGACAGATAATTTAAACTCAGCTTATATAGAAGGCGTTAGAAAAGAAGTAGTTAAGACTACAGAATATGTTAAGATTTCTGAAGGTTGCAACAATAATTGTTCCTACTGTATAATTCCTTCGCTACGTGGGAAAAATAGATCTAGAAAAATTGAAGATATTTATAGTGAAGTGGAATACCTGGTAAGTAAGGGCGCAAGAGAAATTATCCTAATTGCTCAAAATACTACTGACTATGGTATAGACTTATATTCTAAATATTCTTTAGCAAATTTAATAAAAGAGATTTCCAAAATAGAGGATTTAAAATGGATTAGAGTTTTATACTTATATCCAGATCATTTCACAGAAGAATTAATCGAAGAGTTTAAAAACAATGATAAACTTGTCAATTATGTGGATATGCCACTTCAACACATTTCAGATGATGTTTTAAAAAGAATGAATAGGAAGACAAGTAAGGACCACATTATAAAAACTCTAAAAAATCTCAGAAAGTCTGTTCCTGATATTGTGATTAGAACAACCTTCATTGTTGGTTTCCCTGGAGAAAGTGATGACGATTTTAATCAATTAGTTGATTTTATTGAAGATATAAAATTTGATAAACTAGGTGTCTTTGAATACTCTAAAGAAGAAGATACAAGGGCAGCTTCATTAGATGAACAAATTTCCGATTCAATAAAAGAAGAAAGAAAAAACGAAATTATGGCAATTCAAAGTGAGATTTCTGCTGAAATCCTCTCAAAAAATATAGGAAAAAGACTTGAAGTTTTAATTGAAGAAGAGGTTGATGAAAAAAACTACGTTGGTAGAACTTATATGGATTCCCCAGAAATCGATGGTGTTACTTATGTTCATTCAGCTAAAAATCTCGAAATCGGTAGCTTTGTCCAAGTAGATGTAGTTGATAGTTTAGATTACGATTTAGTAGGTGAAATTATATGAATACTCCAAATAAACTAACCTTAATGAGAACCCTAATGGTTCCTATATTTATCCTTTGTATGTACTTAGATTTTAATAATTCAAGGTTAATTGCCACAGCAATCTTCGCGGTTGCTTCTTTTACTGATTTTTTAGATGGCCATATAGCAAGAAGAGACAATCTTGTTACGAACTTTGGTAAATTTGCTGATCCCCTTGCGGATAAAATATTAGTGTGCTCTGCAATGATAATGTTAGTTAGTACTGGTGAAATGCCAGCATGGGCTGTAATCATAATTATTGCAAGGGAGTTTACAATCACTGGGTTTAGAATAATAGCTGCATCTGAAAATATCACTATTGCTGCAAGTCCTTTAGGAAAATTTAAAACAGTTACGCAACTAATTTCAAATATTTTGCTTTTAACAGGTTTAGAAAGTCTTAAAGGTATTGGAATGATTATATTTTATTTAGCTGTAGTATTTACTATAATTTCTGGTGCTGATTACCTCATTAAAAACAAAAAAGTATTAGACCTAGAAAACATTTAAGGAGAATGTATGAAAGCAAGTATCCTAACAATTGGCAAAGAGATCTTAATTGGTTCAATTTTAAACACAAACTCCAAGTATATATCAGAAAAATTAACAGATATGGGGATAGATGTTATAAGACAAGTCTCAGTAGATGATGGCTTAGATGAAATTGTAGAAGAATTAAACTATATTTCTAAATCATCTGACTTAATTATTATAAGTGGTGGACTTGGACCTACAGATGACGACTTAACAAGAGATGCTGTAGCAAAATTTTTAAATAGAAAGGTTTATCTCGACCAAGACGAAAAGATAAAAATGGAAGAGAGGTTTAATAGACTTGGAAGAAGAATGACTCCAAATAATCTTAAGCAAGTTATGCTTATAGAAGGATCAGAGAAAATCGATAATCATTGGGGAGTTGCTCTTGGTGAGTTTATAGAATTCAATAATAAAAAAATCATTCTACTACCTGGACCTCCTAACGAAATGGAACCAATGCTTGACTATTATATTGCTAATAAATCCTTTACAAGTGATAATATTATTATAAAGTCAATAGATATCATTGGCCTTGGTGAGTCTATTATTGAAGATAGAATAAGACATATGGAATTTAATGACAAGAGTATTTCAATAAATACTTTTGCCCATGGGACTTATACAGAGGTTAAGATAATTGGAAAAAATTCTGATAAAGATAAACTTATATCCTCTATAGAGGAAACAGTCAATTCTCTTTATAGGGAGTTTAAGACTCATATTTATTCAGAAAATAATGAAGATGTTGCAAAACAAATCGTAAATATTTTAAGAAAAAATAATTTAAAGATTTCTTTCGCAGAATCCATAACTGGTGGAATGCTAGCATCAGCTATTACAGATATAAGTGGAGCATCTAATGTTATTGAAAGCTCCTATGTTACCTATTCAAATGATTCAAAAAATAAAAATTTAAATGTTTCTAAGGAAACACTGAAAGAATTTGGTGCTATAAGTGAAAATACAGCTTATGAAATGGCCAAGGGAGTAAAAGAAAAATCCCTAGCTAATATTGGAGTTTCAACAACTGGAGAAGCTGGACCAAATTCATCAGAAACAGAAATTGGAAATGTCTTTACCTGCATCTATTTTGGTGAAGATAATTATTATACAAAACACTATTTCTTTTCAGGAGACAGAAATAAAATACGCAGAAGCACTGTAAATAGAGTTTTATCTCACATTCTTTATTTACTTAGAAAAAATTTTAAGGAGTAATTATGAAAGAAAGCAATTTAAGTAAAGAAAAACAAGAAGCTCTTCACAACGTCATATCAAAAATTGAAAAACAATACGGGGAAGGATCTGTAATGATTCTTGGTGAAGATGTTAAATTAGACATTGAATCTATACCTACTGGTTCACTTGCTCTTGATATTGCCCTTGGAATTGGCGGTATTCCTAAGGGAAGAATTATAGAAATATATGGACCAGAGTCATCAGGTAAAACTACATTGGCTCTGCATATGTTAGCTGAAGCACAAAAAATTGGCGGAACAGGTGCCTTTGTAGATGCTGAGCATGCTCTTGATGCTGGATATGCAAAAAACCTTGGAGTAGATGTAGAAAATTTAATTATTTCTCAACCTGACACTGGTGAGCAAGCCTTAGAAATAACTGAAGCTCTTGTAAGATCTAACGCTGTTGATTTAATTATTATAGACTCAGTTGCTGCACTTGTTCCAAAGGCAGAAATCGATGGTGACATGGGAGCTGCACAAATAGGTCTTCAAGCTAGGCTTATGTCTCAAGCTCTAAGAAAATTAACTGGGGCAATCAACAAGTCAAAATGTACCGTTGTATTTATTAACCAACTTAGAGAAAAAGTTGGTATCATGTTTGGTAACCCAGAAACTACAACAGGCGGTAGAGCCCTTAAGTTTTATTCATCTGTAAGACTTGATATTAGAAAGTCTGAAAACATCAAAAAAGGTGATGAAATTATTGGTAACAGAGTTAGGGTAAAGGTTGTTAAAAATAAAATTGCGCCACCTTTTAGACAAGCAGAATTTGATATTATGTACGGTAAAGGAATATCAAGTGTAGGCAATATACTTGATGTTGCAGCTGAAGCTGATATTATAAAAAAAGCAGGAGCTTGGTACTCTTATGGTGAAGAAAGACTTGGCCAAGGTAGAGAAAATTCTAAGGACTTTTTAGAAGAAAATCCTGAACTACTAAAGGAAATAGAACACAAAGTAAGAGTTCACTATAATCTTATTGAAGATGATGAAAATATAGAAAATAAAGAGGAAGAAAACACAGCTAATAATGAAGAATAAGGTGTGATTTATTGAAATTACTTTATTTAACAGACACTCACATAAGAGGCACTAGTCCAAAGAATAGATTAGACGATTATTGTGAAACTTTAAAAGAAAAATTAAAAGAAATTTCAAATATTGTTAAAGAAGAAAAGATTGATTTTGTTTTGCATGGAGGAGACTTATTTGACAGGCCAGATGTGTCTGTCAGTATAGTCTCTGAATTTGCACAGATTTTTCAATCTTTTGGAGTGCCTATATATATAATAAGCGGCAACCATGATATATTTGGTCACAATCCAGACACCTTAGACAGAACAATGCTTGGTCTTTTGTGTAATCTTGGAATTATGCATCTTGTGAACTATAAAAAAATTATTTTAGAAAAGGATAATTTAAGAGTTCAACTAACAGGATCTCCCTATATTTATTCTATGGACGAGCTTTCCAATAGAGATAATTATAAGGTAACAGAAGTTGATGAATCCTGTAAATATGCCATACATATGACTCATGGTTTTTTAATTGATAAACCCTTTATGAAAGAAGTTAGTCATACTTTAATAGAGGATATTAAAGATACAAAAGCTGACATCACTCTAGGGGGTCATTACCACTTTGGATTTAAAACTGTTGAACTTGATAACAAATTTTTTGTAAATCCTGGTGCCTTAATAAGGATATCTAATTCAAAAATTGAAATTAAAAGAAGACCTAAGGTAGATATTATTAGCTTAGATGAAGATATTCATATAGAAGAAAGATATTTAAAATCTGCAAAACCTGGAGAAGAAGTCCTTGATAGGTCTGAAATGGAAAGACATCAGTTTAAGGGAATTAAAATGGCAGAATTTAAAGAGAGTATAGAAGCTTCAGCAAACTATAAAAGTCTCGATATTTTCGATTTGCTCTTAAGAATTTCTAAAAGTGAAAACATTAGTGAAGAAGTTAAAAGTGAAGCTCTGAAGAGAGTGGAAGAAGCTCAAATTAATGAGGTTAGATACTCATGATTTATATAAAAAATGTAGAACTTATAAATTTCCAATCTCATAATCATACAGAAATAGAATTTGACCGAGGCCTCAATGTTATCCTCGGTAATTCTGATGCTGGTAAAACTGCCATTCTAAGGGCAATAAAGTGGGCTCTTTTCAATGAACCAAAAGGGGATTATTTCATTAGACAAGGGGAGAGGGATGTATCTGTTAAAGTTACCTTCTCTAATGGCGTAGTAGTTGAGAGATCAAGGACTCCATCTAAAAACTCCTATTATCTTATTGATGCCGAAGGTCAAGAAATGCGTTTTGAAGGATTTGGTTTAGATGTACCAAAAGAAATAACTGATGCTATTCAAATGTACAAAGTTTCATTAGATAATTCTAATAACAAAGTCATTTTAAATATTGCCGAACAACTAGATGGACCTTTCTTGTTAAATGATCAAGCATCTATGAGAGCCTCTGCTATAGGTAGACTTATTGGAGTTAACTATGTCGATGATGCTCTTAGGACTGTTGTAAGAGATAACAAAAGAATTAACCAGGAAATTGATAATCTTAGATCTAGTAAAGATGACATTAAAGAACAATTAAAAGAATTTGACTATCTTAAAGATTATAAAGATAAATTCCAAAAACTTTCTCATATTAGAGATAAAATAATGGAATTAGATCAAAGGTTAAATCTAGTATCAAGCTTAAAAAAACAATATGATCAATATAATTTTGAGCTAAAAAAAATTAATAGTCTACTGGAAAATTTTAAAAACTTAGACAAGATAGGCTCCATTATTCCTGTAATAGAAAGTAATCTAATTAAAAGAAACACCTACGAATCATATATTGCTAGATTAAACCGAACAGAATCCGAGGTTTTTAGTATATCTAATACTTTGGATAATTTAAAGAATATTGATTCTATATATGAGAAAGCTAAAGACATTGAAATAAAAGAAAAAACGCTAGATTTATATTCAAAACTTCTCAAAGAGTATAAAGCTAACTATAATCTTATTAATGAAACAAAAAAAGATTTAGATTCAATAAAAAATATAAGCAAGATTTCTGACATAAATAATTCTTTAGATGAAAAGATAAATCTGTATACTAAAATATTTTCAACAAAGGAAAATCTTTTAGCAATTAATGACAAGTTAAATTATGGCAATAATTATATAAAAAACTTTAGTAATAATGATGCTATAGGAAATATTTCCGAAAAATTAGAAAATAAGATAAGGTCTTTATTTATTTTATCAGATTTTCAAAGAAAATTAGTTGAACTAAATAATCATTATAGGATTGAGGCTAATGACCTTGATGAAATTAAAAGTAATTTAAACTCTTATACTGAGTCATACGAGAAAACTATTCTAGAAATTGGCGTTTGTCCTTTCTGTTATAGCGAAATAAATAATGACTCCATTGAACATATAAAATACCATTTGAGGAATGATTAAATGAACTACGAAGAAAATTTGAAAAATTTAAAAGAACAATTAGACAGATTAAAAAATATGAAGTATAAATCTGAGGCTAGACTTGAACAACTTAATGCTCAAAAGAAAGATATTTTAAATGAAATTGAAAAACTAGGTATAAAACCCGAAGATCTTGAAAATGAAATATCAACTTTAAAGAGCGAAATTGATAGGCTTTTCACTGAAGCAAATGACTTAATGCCAAGGTTGTGATTGCTTGGACCTTAAAGAATTAGATCAAAACTTAAGTAAATTAAATAATAAGATTTTAAGCGATGAAGGTAAAATTGAAATTTTAAATGATCAGTTGGAAAAAATAGAGAAGAAGCTTGAGGATAAAGAAAAATATAGCGAAGTACTTACTCAAGTCTCACTACTTTTTCAAAAGACTTCTGAATTTGCAAGAGAACAATCAAAAAGGCAGATTGAAGATACTGTAACTAAGTGCCTTCAGTTTATTTTTGAAACAGATATAGAGTTTTTAATAGAATTATCAGAAGCAAGATCTGTCCCTATTGCAGAATTTTATGTTCAATCTAACTATTCTGAAGGTTATAGCATAAAGACCAAGCCCGAGATAGCTAGAGGTGGGGGAGTTGTTGATATCATTTCTCTTGCTCTTAGAATTGCTTTCTTGCAACAAAACCAACCAATATTATCTGGTCCTTTGATATTAGATGAACCAGGAAAGCATGTTAGTAACGATTATATTTTTAATCTTGGGGAGTTTTTAAAACAATCATCAAATATTTTCAACAGGCAAATTATAATGGTAACACACAATCCTCATTTGTCACAAATTTCGGACAAGGCTTTTCAAGTCAAAAATAAGAGGGGAATTAGTGAAGTTAGCGTTCATGAGGAGTAATATTTTCTTGACTTTAGCATGTAAAATTGTTAGTATATTAGTGAGCATATAGAGCGTTTATGTATTATATTAATATTAAACTTTAAGACAGGAGGATATATAATGATTTACGACTCAAAATTAAAGAATAAAGATGTCGATGGTTTATTCGAAGCTATTCTTTTACTTGAAAATTTAGAAGAATGTTATAGATTTTTTGAAGATATTTGTACCGTTAAGGAGTTGCAAGCAATTGCACAAAGACTACAAGTTGTTAAGCTACTAGTTAAAAACAAGACTTACCATGAAATAGAAAGTGAAACTGGAGCTTCAACAGCTACTATTTCTAGAATTAATAGATCTCTAAACTATGGTTCTGATGGATATAAATTAGTTTTACAAAGACTAAACTTTATAGATGAAGACGAAGAAAAAGAATAAGGAATCCCTTATTCTTTTTTATATGCTTACATTTATGGTTTTATAATTTATATAAGATACTAATCCAGGCTTTTTTGCTGGATGTCTTTTTACGTTCATCTTGAAGGTATAGTCCACAGGAATATTTTGTGATTTTGATAAAGAGCTATATTTCGCTGCTAGCTTAGCTGCAGTCATCATTGCGCTATTTGAAAAATCTCTATTATCATTTTTTAAGATTACATGAGAACCTGGAGCATCCTTAACATGGAACCATAGGTCATTTTTTTTAGCTTTTTTTAGGGTCAAATAGTCATTTTGCCTATTGTTTCTACCAATATAAATATCAAATCCGTCTTCTGTTTTTAGTTTTATATAATTTTCTTGTGAGTCTTTCCTTTTCTTTTTATTACTTTTATTTCTCTTTTTTAAGTAACCTTCTTTTTCTAATTCTTCATACAAGTCATCAATTTCGTCAGGAGTCTCTGCAAAGTCTATATTTAATAATATTGATTCTAAGTATTCAACTTCTGATTTTCCTATGCTAATTTGTTCTTCTAAATATACAGCTGCATTTTTTAGTTTAGAGTATTTTTTGTAATACTTTGAAGCATTTCCTGGTCCATCTAATTTCGAATCAAGTGGAATTTCTATTTCTTCCATCTCATTATAAAAGTTCTCAACTGTAACATGATCAGATCCTTTTTCTATTCTATGAAAATTTGAAGAAATTAGATCTGCGTAAACTTTATATTTGTCTCTATTTAGAGCTAGGTTGAGTTCGTTTGATTGGTTTGATATCTTCCTATTAATTTTATCAATATGCTTCTTAACAGCCCTTCTAAGCTCTTTACTCTTGGATCCCAGAGAATCACGTAAAAATTTTGAATTATAAAACTCTTCAAGTAGGGAAGAGATGCTATCTATTTTTTCTTTATCTTTCTCACTCAATTCTTTTAAATCAATGGAATAAAAGTCTTTAAAAATTGCTTCTTTATAAATTTTTATTGGAACAAATTTATTTTCTTTTATGTCTAAGAAGATATTCAAAAATACTTTATTTAAAATCTCAATTTCATCATCATTAAGTGAAAAAATTTTCTTTTTAAAATCAATATTAGTCCTAAATTCAATCTCTTCACACATTTGTGGACTAATACCTGTAAAAGCCTTTAAGAAAAAAGATTTTAAATTGAGGTTTTCCTCACAATCCTTTATTAAATTTATAATAGATTCTGTTTCACAAGGATCCAGACCCTGAGAAATGTCTTCCTCATTATAAATAAGTCCTGGAAGAATTTCTCTAACACTTGAAAGATTAAAATTTACCCTCTTTAGAGAATCGATAATTTTCTTGCTTTCATTATCAATTAATATAACATTTGAGTGTTTACCCATAAGCTCAATTATAAGAGACTTTTCACTATATAGGCCAAGTTCATCTCGAGATTTAACGTGTATTTCTACGATCCTATCCATCTTATATTGGTTAACACTTAAAATTTGATTGTTCTCAAGATGTTTTCTAAGTAGCATGCAAAAAGCTGGAGGATTTTGTGGACTATCAAAAAGCTCTTCGCTAAAATACATCCTAGGGCTTCCATAAATAGATATGAAGAGTCTTTCTCTTTTACCATTAGCTCTTATATTTATTAAAAGATTATTGTTGTCATCTTGGTAAATTTTATCTATTCTACCACCATTGACACGATTATTTATTTCATATACTAAATTTTTTACTACTGTACCGTCTAATGACATTTTATCACCTGGAAATTATTATAACATATATTATAAAATCAATTTAGTAAAATGTAGAAACAAGAGTTTAGAACATATGTATTAGTCATAGGATTAAATTAAAAATTTAGGACCCAAATATATGGAAAAATATGAAGTCTGAAATGAGAGGTGTTAACATATAAATATTAACAATAAGAAATAAAGTAATTCCTTATAAATTTCTTTAGAAATAAGAATTACGCTAATTTATAAACTTTTTATTTATTGTAGTGAAAATTATAAAATTTATAAAAAACTAAGCTTTGTATATGGATTTAAGCAATTGTAAAAAGATATAAATAAGAGTGTATAAAACAAATATATAGAAAATAAAAAATAATAGCTAAGAATAAGATCTAAAGATCTTATAAAAAATGAAAAGTTTTTAGAAAATTATGAACTAAATAAGAAGTATTTTATATTCAGGATAGTAATAATAGTTTAAAAAGACTATTTAAGCTAATGAGTATAGGTATTTAAGGATATTAAAACAAACTTAAAAAAATATAAAAATAACTAAAAAAATACAAATTTAGTCACAAAATTATTATTTTGTGACTAAATTCTTCTTCTTTTATATTCTTTTTTATATTGGTTTTTATGATATTTTAGTTCCCTACTTTTAATAAGATATAAAAATTAAATCCTTTTGGTAAATTTAATTATTATTCAAATTATTTTTCTAATTAAAAATCGAATAATGAGTTTTTATTTTCTTTTTTCGAAGAATTATCTCTTATATCTTTTATATCTTTTATATCTTTTAAATCCTTACGTTCTTCCTTCTTTAATTCTTTAAATTCGTTTTCTCTTTTATCTGAAGCTTTATTATCATCTTCATAGTTATACCTTTTACCCTTAGTCTTAAAGTTTCCAGAAATATAAACCGCATCATTCTTCCAGTCTACATTAAGACCTAGAGTTTCAGAAATAAATCTAATAGGAACATAGGTCCTTCCATCATAAAGGATTGCAGGAGAATCAAGATAAACTATATTTTCAGTTCCCCCATTATTTACCTTAGCCTTTGTAGAATTTATATCTAACTCAACTAATACATCTATAGCTCCAATTAGAATACCGCTAGTATTAGTGTCCTTCCTTTGATAAAAGTTGATATTAGCGCCAAGATTTTCTGTTATATATCTAACTGGGACCATTACCCTATTATTAGTCTTATCAAGATAAGCCTTCCCCATTTCTTCGGGAATATTTTGTATGCTATTGTTGATATAAATATTAATATCCTTATCAGCAGCTTCTTTTGGAAGCTTTCCAGCTGCAAAAACAGATGTACTTAAAACAATAGACATTATTCCAATTCCTAGTAACTTTTTTATGTTTTTCATAATCTCTCCTTTAGTTATTATTTTCATCTTTCTTATTTGTATAATTATTGAGCTTTGAAAGTGGATTTGAGTCCACCATCTTTCTTAGAGCTTTTTTGTTAACATGGGTGTATATCTCCGTAGTGTTAACTGATTCATGGCCAAGAATTTCTTGAAGTGCCCTTATATCAGCATTTCCATATTCGTACAAAAGAGTTGCAGCAGTATGTCTAAGCTTATGGACAGAGTAAATATTTGTGTCCAGGCCTGAATTTTTCATATGCTTCTCTATCATGTGTTGTATTGACCTATTACTCATCCTTTGTTGCCTCATTGATAGAAACAAGGCATCATCCTTTATTTGTGGTCTAAGCTTTAAATACTCTTCAATAGCATATACGGACGCTTCATTTAAATAGATGACTCTTTCTTTATTACCCTTTCCAATAACTTTTAGGGTATTATCTTGCTGCAAATGTGATATATCCATACCTGCAAGCTCAGAAAGCCTCATACCACAATTCAAAAACAAAGTGACAATTGCATAATCTCTTTTTTTATAAAGAGGTTTAATCTTTGATTCCTCAATGGTTTTTAATAAATTTAGACTCTGATCTAAAGTCAAATAGACTGGAAGAGTTTTTTCCACCTTTGGCATATCAATATCTATTACTGGATTTATCTTAATTATATCAATCTTTGCATGTAGATAGTTGTAAAAACTCCTTATTGACGAAATTTTTCTAAATTTAGACCTATTAGATATTTTTCTTTCTCTTTCTAAAAATGCATTATAGGCATAAATATCCTGTTTAGTAACACTTTCAAGAAGATCAGGACTTATATCTTCAATTGTAATATGGTCAAACTCAATTTTTGAATCTACAAGACCCTTTCGCCTTTTTATAAATCTAGCAAACATCCTAAGGTCATAGTAATATTCTTTAACAGTATTATCGGATGCACCCTTAGTTGATTTCATGTAATCTAAAAAATCATCAATCAAGTTTGAATTAATCAAGTCATCACCTCCTATAAAAATAAAAACCTGACAAATGTCAGGTTCTTAATTATTTTGCGTATTCAACTGCTCTAGTTTCTCTAATGACATTAACTTTAATTTGTCCAGGGAAATCTAGTTCAGACTCAATTCTTTTAACAATTTCTCTAGCAGTAATAGTAATTTCTGCTTCAGAAATTTTTTCAGGTTTTACAATTATACGTATTTCACGTCCAGCTTGAACAGCATAAGACTTCTCAATTCCATCAAATTCATTAGCGATTTCTTCAAGTTTTTCAAGTCTTTGGATGTAAGATTCAACTGTTTCACGTCTAGCTCCTGGTCTAGCTGCAGATATAGCATCTGCTGCTTGAACTAAGACGGATTCTACACAGTTAGGTTCAACGTCTCCATGATGGGATTGAATTGCATTAATAACAAATTCTGATTCGTGATATTTTCTTGCAATTTCAACACCAATATCAACATGCGGAGCATCGAGATTTCTATCAACCGACTTTCCTATGTCGTGAAGTAGTCCACCCCTCTTAGCAAGTTTAACATCAGCGCCTATTTCACCAGCTAAAATACCAGCAATTTCAGCAACTTCTACTGAATGCTTAAGGTTATTTTGTCCATAAGAAGTTCTGTATTTTAGTCTACCTAAATACTTAATAATTTCTGGATGTAAGCCGTGAACTCCAGCATCATAAGCTGCTTGTTCACCTGATTCCTTAATTATCGTTTCCACTTCGTTTTTAGCCTTTTCAACAGTCTCTTCAATCTTTGTTGGGTGAATTCTACCATCATTAACAAGCTTTTCTAGAGCTACTCTTGCTATCTCTCTTCTAATTGGGTCGAAGCAAGATAAAACTACCGCTTCTGGAGTATCATCAATAATTAAATCTACTCCTGTTATTGACTCTATAGCTCTAATATTTCTACCTTCTCGCCCTATAATTCTTCCCTTCATTTCATCATTTGGAAGATTAACTACAGCAACAGTAGATTCTGCAACTTGGTCAGCTGCACATCTTTGAATAGCCTGAGCAATAACATTTCTAGCATATTTGCCAGATTCTTCTTTAATCCTGTTTTCATTTTCTTTAATAATAAGTGCCGATTCATTAGTTATTTCTTTTTTAAGTTCATTCAAAAGAATTTCTTTACCTTCTTCTTTTGTAAGACCAGCAACTTTTTGAAGTTCCTCTTCTCTTTGTTTAACAAGTTCATCAGCTTGTTCTTCTTTTTCCCTCAAGCCTTCTAATTTCTTGCTAAGTTTTTCGTCTTTCTTTTCAACTTGAGAAGATTTTTTATCTAAAAGTTTTTCTTTAGATAAAACCCTGTCCTCTAATTCTTTAATTTCAGCTCTTCTAATCTTAGCTTCATTTTCTTGCTCAGATCTTAACTTTTGAATCTCTTCTTTAGCTTCAACAAGCAAAACTTTCTTTTGTGTTTGTGCTTGATTTTCAGCATCGTATATTATCTTTTTAGATAATTCTTCAGCATTTTTAAGTTTACCTTCAGAAATATATTTTCTAACAGCATAGCCTACAGCTAAGCCAATAATACCGATAACAATAGATATTAAAGTACTACTAAAACCCATTTTACACACCTCCTATTTAGTTTTCATGTTTCAAATTTTAAAATCATTATTAAGGCACAAGCCTTAAAATAATTGTATATCTTTTAAAAGCATAAGTCAAACAGAAAAGCGTGTATATAAGCTCAATCTATTTACTTTTGTATATAGGAATAGCTAGCTTGTACCCAGGCTTAATATCGTAAGATGAAATGCTATTTGCCTTTTCTATATCCATTACAAACTTCATTTTATTCTTATAATCATAGTTATCAGAAATAGTCCAAATTGTATCTCCACTTTTTACTGTATAAACATCATAAACAATTTCTTTTTCTTCTAAGTTTAAATCTGATTCATTTTTTACCATAAGACCAGTATTAAAAATAAAAATTAATAATAAAAATAATAAAACTTTTTGTTTTCTTATAATAATAGTACGTTTCATCTTATCACCTCAAAATTATGTTCAACTTCAGTTTAAACTTTTGTATCAAACAGTCGTATCAAATAAAAGTTCTAAACATATGTTACATCTTATGTTCTTTTTTGTCAACTAAAAAGAACAAGTTTTTTAAACTAGAGTTTGAAATGCTTGTTCAAATATGATATTATTAATTTAACAAAAATAGGAGGTAATCCCATGTACGAAGACTTAAACCAAAGAGAACTTGAAATTTTATTTTTTATTAAAAGATTTATCGAATCAAAGTCCTATCCACCTACTGTTCGTGAAATTTGTGCAGGCTGTAATATAAAATCAACTTCAACTGTTTATTATGCACTTGAAAAACTAGAAACTACGAACTATATAAGAAAGGATGCATCAAAGACTAGAGCTATAGAAATTGTTCCGCAAGATGATGACATCTTAATGCTTAAGAAAAAAACTGTTGATGTTCCTGTTCTTGGAAGAGTAACTGCTGGTGCACCAATACTGGCTGTCCAAAACATAGAAGATACTATGCCTTTACCTGTTGACTTCGTTTCAGATAAGGAACTCTTTATCTTAAAAGTTTCTGGTGAAAGTATGATTAATGTAGGAATTTTTGATGGTGACTATGTAATTATTGAGAAATCAAATTGTGCAAGAAATGGAGAAAAAGTTTTAGCTTTAATTGAAGACGAAGCAACAATTAAAACCTATTACAAAGAAGAAAACAGATTTAGACTGCAACCTGAAAATGATACAATGGAACCTCTCTACTTCGACAATATTGAAATTCTTGGCAAAATCGTTGGACTGTATCGAAGATTCAACTAAAAATGAATTAACTTTTATAACCCCCAATCCCCTATCTGGAATTGAGGGTTATTTTTATTTTAAAAAAATCCCCAAAACTGGGGATTAAATAAAACTCTTATAGACTTAGTGGAACTTCAAATTCTCTTTTTGCTTTTTTAAATAAAAATTCTCCATTACGCACTGATGATAAACATTCTGCCCTATTTCTTATTGCTTCAAATTCATTTGGTGCATCAAGAACTATAAAGTTTGCAGGTTTTCCTTCATCAAATCCATACTAATCTTGAATATAAAGAGCCTTTGCTCCGTTATAAGTTATTAAGTCTAGATCTTTTTCAAAATCTTTTTCTTTCATTAGTTGTGCAAGGTGGATTCCATTATCAAGGATATTCATAAGGTTTCCATTTCCTGCTGGATACCAAAGGTCTACTATTGAGTCTTGTGCAAAGCAAACATTAATATCATTATCAACGAATTCACGAACTCTTGTTATGCCACGGCGTTTTGGATAAGTATCTTGACGTCCTGGTAGAAAATCATTTTCTGTTGGTAGCGATACAAAGTTTATTTTTGACTTTCTAAATAGTCCCATCATTCTAAAGGCATATGAATCATCTGATGATCCAAAGGAACAAGTATGACTTGCAGTAGTTTTTTCTGCAATTCCTTTCATCATGGCTTCAGCATTTAGAACTTCTAAAAATCTTGCCATTACGTCATCAGTTTCATCGCAGTGTACATCAATTAATTTATTGTGTTTAACTGCTAAATCAACTATTTCTTTTATTGATTTTTCTCCAAGCTCACGGCTCCATTCATTGTGAGGAATTCCTCCAACTACTTCACAACCTAATTCAAGAGCTTCTTCAACTAGGTCTCTACCAGTTTTGCCTTCTTCTCTGTAAGAATACATACCATTTTGAGGGAAGTCTACAACTTGGATTGTCACCTTATCTTTTAATTCGTCACGTACTTCTAGAGCTGCTTTAATTCCTGTTAAGTTAGGATCAGTACAGTCTGTTTGGGCTCTAATATATTGAGTTCCATAGGAAACACAATCTTCTACAGCTTGACGAATTCTTTTCTTCATTTCTTCCTTTGTTGATCCTTTTTTAAAATCATTCCAAAGGTCTATTGCTTCGAAAAGTGTACCTGACTCATTCTTAACTTCATCTGTCTTTCCTATCATGTAGTAGTCTAGGTGAAGATGAGCATCCACATAAGGTGGGATAACTAGATTGCCATCAAGATCAATTACTTCATCAGCATCTCCTAGGTCACTACCAAATTTTACAAATTTTCCATCTTCAACCAAGATCTCTGTAGCATCTTTGTGGCCATAAATTTTCCCATTAATAAATTTCTTTTTCATTAAAATCCTCCGTATATACTTTATCTAAAAGTATTTTATTTTATAACTCTATAATATTTATTAAAAAAGAGAATAAACTTTATGCTTATTCTCTTACACTTTATTTGTTTCTGCTTTTTTACCTAAAAACTTATTGACAAATTATACTAAAATTAAATATTTATTAGTTTTTCTTTGTAAAGAGCATTTAATAAATTAATTAGAGCGAACTTAATGTGATAATAAGAAAGACCTCCTTGAAAATATACATAGTAAGGTTCTCTCATAGGTCCATCTGCTGATAACTCAATAGATGAGCCTTCTATAAAGTCTCCTGCAGCCATTATTACTTTGTCATCATATCCCGGCATGTCCCATGGGATTGGTGTGAATTCTGAGTCAACTGGAGAAGAAAACTGAATGTACTTACAAAATATTTCAAGTATTTCAGGCTTTTTTAGTTCTATAGCAGTTACAATGTCGCTTCTTGGATCGGAGCTTGTTGGTATTGTCCTGAATCCTAATTCTTCAAAGGATCTTGAAAATAATGTAGCTCCTCTAATTGCATCTTCAACAATTTTAGGGGACATAAAAAGACCTTGTAATATTTGCCTTGTCATGCCAAAAGTTAGTCCACAGTCCTTTCCTATTCCAGGCGCAGTCAAAATATTAGCTGCCCTTTCAATAAGCTCCTCTTTACCAGCAACATATCCACCAGTATAACATAGTCCTCCTCCTGGATTTTTTATTAAGGACCCCGCCATTATATCTATTCCAATTTCGCTAGGTTCAATTAATTCTGTAAATTCTCCATAACAATTATCTACAAAAATTTTTATATCCTTATTTATCCTTTTTACTTCATCCACAGCTTCCTTTAGTTCAGAAACTGTAAAGGCTCGTCTATTAGAATAACCTGTTGATCTTTGCATAATAACTAGACTAGTATTATCTTGAATATAACTCTTTATGCTTTCTATATCTATCGTATTATTCACTAAAGGAATTTCAGAATACTCATATCCAGAATTTATTAAAGAATCAGGACTGTCTCCCCTTAATCCTATTACCTTTTGTAAGGTATCATAGGGTGTTGAAGTAACAGATAGAAAATGGTCTCCTGGCTTTAAAATTGCCTTTATTGCAAGTGTAATAGCATGAGTACCTGATACAATATTTGACCTAACAAGACTATCCTCTACATTAAAAATCCTTGTATAAATAGATTCAACCTTATCTCTTCCTATATCTCCATAACCATATCCTGTTGTCCAGTTGAAATCCGTTGCCTTAAGTCCTTCTTCTTGCATGGCTTTTAAAATTTTAACTTGGTTATATTGGGCTATGTCACTAAATTCTTTGAACCTATCTTGTAGTTTATCTTCTATTCTATTCACAAATTCAATTATTTTCGGATCTATATTATATTTTTCTTTAAATAAATTATCGTATATTGTCATCTTATCTCCTAAAATCTCCGTCTAATTTACTATCGATATAATTTTCAATTTCTTCTAATAAATTATCTGCTTCCCTGTCAAACCATTGGATTCGATCATCTCTTCTAAACCACGTCAATTGTCTCTTAGCATAATGTCTCGAATTCTTTTTTATAAGTTCAATCATTTCATCATATTCAATTTCGCCATCAAGATATGATATAACTTCCTTATATCCAATGGCCTTAAGGGATTGTGAGTTTTTATCTAAACCTTCATCTAATAAGCTTTTTACTTCTTCTACAAGACCAAGTTCTATCATCTTGTCTACCCTATTATTAATTCTTTCATAGAGCCTTTCTCTATCCATATTTAAGCCAATGAAGATTAAATTATATTCTTCATTCTCTTGACGAAAATTACTTCCTTTTTCATTTCCATCTTTCGAAATTTCTAAGGCTCTAATAATTCTTTGACCATTATTTGGGTGAATTTGTTCTGCCATATCCTTATTGAGTGTATAAAGTTTTTTATAAAGAAATTCACTGCCTTTTTCTTTAAGTATTTTGTTCAACTCTTCTCTATAAGCATAGTCCGCTTCTGTCTCTGTGAAATCAAGATTATAAACAAGGGAATTTATATATAAACCTGTACCACCAACTACAAGGGGCAATCCTCCCCTACTATTTATTTCACTAATAATTTCTTTAGCTCTTTGCTTAAAGTCAGCAACAGAAAAGTTTTCCTCAGCATCAATTATATCTACCATATGATGGGGGATTTCTGTATTTTCCAGATCAACCTTAGCTGTTCCAATATCTAGTTTTTTATAAATTTGCATGGAGTCACTGGAAATTATTTCTCCTTTATACTTTTTTGCAAGTTTTAAAGAAAGCTCCGTTTTTCCTATTCCAGTGGGTCCAGTAATTATTAATAAATTTTCCATTTATTCCCTCAAAAATAATTTTGAAATTGTGTGTTTGGATACTTCAACTATTGTTGGTCTTCCATGAGGACAAGTGTATGGATTTTCACAGTTTTTCAAATCTTTTATCAATGCTTCTATTTCAATATCTGACAAGTCATCTCCTGCTTTCACAGAAGCCTTGCAAGCTTTTCTCATAATTTTATAAAGATCTGCTTCATAATTTGATGAGATTTCTTTATCAAGAGAGTCTATTATGTCTCTAATAAAATTTACATAAGTTGGTAGTCCAAAGATCATTGGGACTTCTCTTAGGACAACAGACCTATCACCGAAATCTTCAATTTTAAATCCTAGCTTAGTAAACAAATCAATATAATTGAGAATTTTATCGTACTCAAGTTGATTCAATTCAATTATTTCTGGTTTAATTAAAATCTGTGAAGATATTTCGCTATTAAGATACATCTTTAGGAATTTTTCGTAGTTAACTCTTTCGTGAGCCGCGTGCTGGTCAACAACAAAAACCTTGCCATCTCTTTGATTTTCTAGCAAAATATAAGTCTTAAATAGAACTCCACTTATTCTTGTGTTTAAAAGTCCTTCATCAATTCGACTAGCTTTGCTATTAAATAAAAAGTTTTTTTCTATGTGTTCTTCTTCATCATTATAAGGATTTGAATCATTTTTATATTCTTCTCTATATAGCAGGGCTTCTTCATTAAGGGATTGTTCTTTTTCTATCTCCGAATCTTCAATTTCTTTTTCTAAATCCCATAGACTTTTAAGATTCTTATTTTCTTCTGACTTTACTTTCCCAATAGAATCTAGGGCTTCTTCAGAGTCATCTTCATCAAAAATATCAAATACATTTATATTCTCTTTTTTTTCTTCAAATTCTATTTCCCTTATAGACCTGTTAGGGTAAATAACTTCCTCAACAACTTCAGATAAAAGTGCCTCTAAAATATTTTCATTTGAAATTTTTATTTCATTTTTCTTTGGATGAATATTAACGTCAATTAATTTAGGATCTATGTCAATATATAAAATAAATACAGGGTACCTGTTTAATGGAATCAAGGAATTGTAGTTTTTTTCGACAGCTCTTGAAATATTTATATCTCTTATAAATCTTCCGTTTACAAAAATATATTGACTATCTCTATTAGACCTAAATAGCTTATTATCTGAGAAAAATCCTCTAATTTTATAGTTTTCCGATTCAAAACTTCCTTCATTTAACGAAGATGCTATTTCTGAACCCAAGATAGAAAAAATTCTATTAATAGGATCTTTATCATTTCCTGTATTGAGAATAGTTTTTCCATCCCTTATCAAAGTGAATTTAATATTATTATTTGATAGGGCTATTTTTTGAACAATATCAATTATATTACTTATTTCTGTAGAATCTTTTCTAAGAAACTTCTTCCTCACAGGAGTATTATAAAAAACATCATTAATAATAAAGCTTGTGCCCTTGGGCATTCCAACCTTATTCTTCTTTATAATCTTTCCATTCTCTATTACAAGAGAGTTCCCTGCCAAGTCATTTTCCCTTTTTGTCATTAATTTTATCTTAGAAATATTTGAAATACTTGCAAGGGCTTCGCCACGGAATCCCAAAGTCCTAATTTTTTCAAGGTCTTCAATTACTTGAAGTTTGGATGTAGAGTGACGTAAAAAGGCTAGCTCAAGGTCTTCTTCAGAAAATCCTGATCCATTGTCAGAAACCTTAATATAATCAGTACTTTCCCCTCTTAATTCAACTAAAATGTCATCTGCTCCAGCATCTATGGAGTTTTCCACTAATTCTTTTACTATAGAAGCAGAGTTTTCAATTATTTCTCCTGCTGCAATTTTTGATATTGTTTGTTCATCTAAAAGTCTTATCATATTAACTCCTTAGATTTTTTAACTATTTCATCTAATAAATTAAAGGCCTCCATAGGACTTATCTCAAGTATATTTATCTGCCTCAATTTATTCATAAAATTTTCGACCTCTGGGCTAGTTTTTTCTTCTCTTATATATTCCTTATTAAGGTCAATATTTAGTCCTTCATTTTCTTTCTCAATAAGAGCTAAAACATCCTTGGCCCTATTAATAATCCTATCATCAATGCCTGCAAGTTTTGCTACATCAATTCCATAAGAATTATTTGTAAATCCCTTAATTATTTTTCTTAAAAAGATAATATCATCTTCTTGCCTATCTACTGCTATAGTTAGGTTTTCAACAGAATCGTATTTATCTTCAAGATGGACTAATTCATGGTAATGTGTAGCAAAAAGTGTTTTTGCCTTAATATTTTCTGCTATATATTCTATTATTGCATTTGCTATTGCAAGTCCATCAAAGGTGCTGGTACCTCTTCCAACTTCATCCAATATTAAAAGTGACTTAGAAGATGCATTTTGTATTATATCGGCAACTTCTTGCATCTCAACCATAAAAGTTGATTGGCCCATTGCCAAGTTATCACTAGCACCTATTCTTGTAAAAATTCTGTCTATAAGTGAAATGTTACAAGAGTCACAAGGCACAAAGCAACCAATATGTGCCATTATGGTAATAAGTGCAACCTGTCTCATATATGTTGACTTACCTGCCATGTTGGGACCAGTAATTATATGAATCATATTGGACTTAGTATCTATATAGGTGTCATTTGGCACAAAGAAGTCATCCTTCATATAAGACTCAACAATTGGGTGTCTTCCTGCTTTTATCTCGATATATCCCTCATTGTTAAATTTTGGTCTCACATAATTATTTAAGTTTGAAACCTTAGCTAGAGATAAAAGTGAATCGAGCTTTGAAAGTTTATCTGCAAGAATTTGTATTCTATAAATTTCTTTACCTATAAAGTCTTTTAAATTATTATAAATTTCAGCCTGCATAGACAAGGCTCTTTCTTTGGATCCAAGTAATTTCCCTTCCATATCCTTTAATTCCATGGAAAAGAACCTTTCTGAACCCACTAAAGTTTGCTTTCTAATGTAATCCTCTGGCACTTGATCTAAGAAGGACTTTGTAACTTCAATAAAATATCCTAAAATTTTGTTATGTTTAACCTTTAATTTTTTAATTCCAGTCCTGTTTCTTTCCTTTTCTTCGAAATCAAGCAACCAATTTTTGCCTTCTGTGGCAATTTTAAAGAGCTCATCTAGTTCAAGAGAATATCCCTCTTTAATAATCCTATTTTCTTCAATTACAACTGGCGGGTTCTCTATTAAAACTTTATCGATTTCATCGTAAACATCAGATAGGTCAATAAATTCTTTAGAAAGTAATTTTAAATACTTATTATCTTGACCTTCTAAAATTGCTTTTATTTTATTTGCATTTTCTATTGTAGATTTAAGAGAGTATAGCTCACGAGGATTTATGCTTCCATTTGATATCTTTACCACAAGTCTTTCTATATCATAAACTTCTCTTAAAATCTTTTCGATTTTATCTTGCAACAATAAATCTCTTGTAAAAGATTCTATAATATTTTGTCTTTCCTCAATTTTATTTAAATCAACTAGTGGACTTTCCACCCATTTCTTTAATTTTCTTGAACCCATAGAGGTGCTACACTTATCTAATACATCTAATAGGGATCCCTTTTTAGTAAAGGTATTTAAGCCTTTAACTACTTCAAGTGTTCTTTTTGAACTTTCATCCAAAAGTAAAAAATCATAATTGTTGTAATAAGAAATATTATTTATGTGTTTTAAGTTGATCTTTTGAGTTACAACTAAATACTGCAAAATCTTTTTTAACGATGTATAATCAACTATCTTGTTGTCAGATAGAAAGTCCCTTAAGTTGTTTTTAAAGTTATCACTAAAGTAATTACCAAAATCCTTGATTATATTACTGTCTTTTAGATTTTCAGCAATATAAGGGTTTAAAAATACATTGTTCTTTTTAATTTCTTTTTTAAAAGTAGCTAAGGCATCTTCATTAATTAGAATTTCATTGGGACTAATCCTATCTACTTGATCTTGAAGAAATCTAAATAACTCTGTCTTAGATAAGAAAGTCTTATTCGTAAAATAAATTGCTCCTGTTGAGTAGTCAGAATAAGTTAAATTTAAAGAATATCCTTGAATATAAATAGATAAGAGATAATTATTTAAATCACTCTTTAAATATTCTGTATCCGTAAAGGTTCCTGGAGTAATAATTTGCGTAACTTCTCTTTTTACTATGCCCTTTGCTAGCTTTGGATCTTCAACTTGGTCACAAATTGCAACCTTATAACCCTTGTCTATTAACTTTGAGATATAAGAAGAAGCTACGTGATAAGGAACACCACACATAGGGGCTTTCTCCTCTAATCCAGCATCTCTTCTAGTAAGAGTTATTTCAAGTTCTCTTGATGCTAAAAGAGCATCATCAAAAAACATTTCATAAAAGTCCCCAAGTCTAAAAAATAGAATGGAGTATGGGTTTTCATCCTTAACAGCAAGATATTGCTGCATCATTGGAGTTAATTTTTCACGATTCAATCTTCTCACCTACTAGAGAAAAACTATTTGCATCTTTTATCCTAACTTTTACAATATTTCCAACATCATTTTTATCGCCTTTGAAATTAACTAATTTAAATTCATCAGTTCTTCCACTTACCTTGCTTTCGTTTTTCTTAGAAATATCTTCTACAAGAACATCTACATCTTTACCAATGAATGCCTTGTTCTTTCTTTCTTGAATTGGATAAAGAACATCAAGTAGTCTTTCAAATCTATCATGTTTTACCTTGTCAGGAACTTGGTCAGTCCTATTAGCTGCTGGAGTATTTTCTCTAACAGAATAAATAAAGGTAAAAGCTGTATCATATTCAACTTTTTTCACTAAATCTAAAGTATCAAGAAAATCTTCCTCACTCTCTCCTGGAAAACCTACCATAATATCTGTTGATAACGCTATATTTGGATTAAGACTTTTAACTTTATCAATTTTTCTAAGATAATCTTCCCTAGTGTACTTTCTATTCATCATCTTAAGAACCCTTGATGAGCCAGCTTGAACAGGCAGGTGCAGAAAATTACATAATTTATCAAGGTTTTTAAAAGAATAAATAAGTTCATCTGAAATATCCTTAGGGTGCGATGTCATAAACCTAATTCTTTCAATACCTTTTATATCGTTAATTTCTTCTAAAAGATTAGCAAATGAAAATTTCTCATCAAGTGTTTTTCCATAGGAATTTACATTCTGTCCTAGTAATGTAACTTCTTTTGTTCCATGCCTTGCTAAATCTTCTATTTCTCTTATGATTTCACCTGGTCTCCTGCTAGTTTCTCGGCCTCTTGTATAAGGAACTATACAATAAGAGCAGAAGTTATTACAACCGTACATAATATTAACGTAGGACTTAAAGTTATAAAGTCTATTTGCTCCAAGCTTATCATCAATACTAAGGGCATTTTCTTCAATATCCATTGCAAGTTTTGTCCCATTATATGATGCAGTTAAAAGTTCAGGTAATTTCCAAATATTATTTGTTCCAAAAATTATATCTACATTTGGAAATTTTTCTATAACATAATTTCTAGACTCATCCCTTTGCATCATGCATCCACAAACTGCAATTTTAATATTTTTCTTTTTTGATTTTAAGTTTTTTAAATTTCCAAGTTGACCATAAACCTTATCTTCAGCAGAGTGTCTAACTGAGCAAGTGTTTAAAATAATAAAATCAGCTTCATCAATTTCATTGACAAAGCTATAGCCCATTTTTTCAAGAAGCCAAGTTATTTTCTCTGAATCGTGTTCGTTCATTTGACATCCATGAGTTATAACAAGTGCTTTCTTCTCATCTACGCTTTCCTTTATATTTCTTATATATTCATTTACATTGTTATTTATGTCATTTATTAATTCTTTATTTTCCATAATACATCCTCATTTCATATCTTTATATTATAACTGAAAAATAGCCACTTTATCAAGAAAAGAGTATGCATAAGCATACTCTTAAGATAATATATTATTTAGATATCTAGCAACGTAAACCCCGCATGCAGATGCTTGTGAAAGTGAATGAGTTGCACCTCCACCATCACCTACAACAAATAATCCATCAACTGAAGTTTCAAAATTGTTGTCCGTTTCTACCCTTGAGTTATAGAATTTGACTTCCACTCCATATAAAAGTGTATCATCGTTGGCAGTACCAGGTGCAATTTTATCAAGAGCATAAATCATCTCGATGATAGAATCCAGTTGTCTCTTAGGAATTACTAGAGACAAGTCTCCTGGTGTAGCCTTAAGAGTTGGCTCTGTAAAACACTTTTGCATTCTTCTCTCATCAGATCTTCTACCTTTTACTAAATCACCAAATCTTTGAAGAAGAACACCTCCGCCAAGCATGTTGGATAACTTGGCAATTGATTCACCATATTCATTAGAATCTTTAAAAGGTTCAGTAAATTTATTACTAACAAGAAGGGCAAAGTTAGTGTTTTCTGATTGAAGTTTTGGATCCGCATAAGAGTGACCATTAACTGTGATTATACCATTAGTATTTTCAGCTACAACTTGTCCATAAGGATTCATACAAAAGGTCCTAACTAAATCATTGTACATTTTTGTTTGATATACTATTTTTGATTCATAAACAGCATCTGTTATATGTTTAAATACCTCTGCTGGTAGCTCCACCCTAACACCAATATCAACTTGGTTAGAAAATAATTTAATATTAAACTTTTTACAAATTTCAGAAATCCATTTAGATCCACTTCTTCCTGAAGCAAGAACTAATTTATCACAGGAATAGCTTTCACCCTTGTTGCTTGTAAGAATAAACTTATCTTTCTTTTCAACATCAACAATAGTTGTGTTAAAAATCATTTCAACTTTATCCATTGTCCATTCATATATTTTTTCAAGAATTTTAAGATTTCTATCTGTACCAAAGTGTCTTACCTTGGCATCAAGAAGATGTAAGTCATGCTTTAGTGCAAGAGTTTTTAAATTAGAAGATTTTGTCTCATATAATTTAGACTCTTCTCCATCAAATTCACAAAGAACTTTATCAACATATTCCATGAGCTCTATGGAGTCTTCTTTTCCAAGAAATTCATGCATTTGTCCGCCAAAATTTGTAGTTATGTTATATTTTCCATCAGATAAAGTACCTGCTCCACCATAACCATTCATTATGTTGCAAGGTTCGCAGGAGATACAAGTCTCAACTCTTCCAGTTTTTATAGGGCACTGCCTTCTGTAAATTGAATTTCCCTTATCTATAACTAGAACCCTTAAGTCTGAGTTCATTTTTTTAAATTCATAGGAAGCAAATACACCAGAAGCACCTGCTCCTACTATTATTACATCGTAGTCTTTCATTTAATATCTCCTAACTAAATTTATTTATAAAATCTTCAAATCTTACTGGGAACTTATCTATTATTTCTAATTCTTCTCCACTTATTGGGTGATTGAATTTAAGTTTATATGCATGTAAAAGCTGTTTACTTATTTTAAACTTATTTTTTATGCCATAGACTTCATCACCAACTACTGGGTGATTTACATAGGCTAAGTGAACCCTAATTTGGTGGGTTCTTCCTGTGTGAAGGTGAACATCTAAAAGAGAAAACTTATCAAAGTTTTTCAATACCCTAAAGCTAGTGAAGGCATCCTTAGAATTTTCATCAATTACCTTCATCTTAATCCTATTATTAGGATCTCTCCCTATAGGGGCCTTAACATCAAAATCTTCATAAATGTTTCCATGACAAATTGCAAGATAGTGCTTATCTATCTGTCTATTTTTAAACATTTCAACTAATTTGTAATAGGCTTCATCTTTTTTTGCAATAAGCATTAGACCAGATGTATCCTTGTCTAACCTGTGGACTATCCCTGGTCTATCATGATCTATAGGGTTTGATAGTTCTTTAAATTTATACAAAAGCCCATTGACTAAAGTTCCACTTTTATTTCCAGCTCCTGGATGAACAACCAGGTCTTGTGGTTTTGATATTACAGCAAGGTAATCATCCTCATATAAAACATCAAAATCAATTTTTTCAGGGGACAAACTAAAATCATCTTCATATTCTACAGTTATCTCATCATCTAATTTTAAGTTATAACCAGCTTTAACTTTATTATTATTCAATAAAATATTTCCGTCTACAATATTCTTTTTAATTTGTGACCTATTTATTTCAAGGTTTTCTTCTAAAAACTTATCTAGCCTTAGTCCTACTGACTCCTTATCTATATTGAAAATGTTTTTGTACATAAATCACCTTTTGTTATCGTGAAGCAGTATTCCTATTGAAATCAAAATTGTTCCCACAACTATGAATACATCGGCAAAATTAAAAATGGCAAAATCATACCCAAAAAATTTCATACTAATAAAATCTATAACATAGTGAAGCCTTACTCTGTCAATAAAATTACCAATTGTCCCACCAATTAATAAACTGAAGCTTAGTAGGTATATAAAAGGAACTTTATTATAATTTTTAATTAAAAATACGATTAATATAATTAGAACTGCTACAGTTATAACTGCAAATAAAAACCTAAATCCTTGAAGAATTCCAAAGGCTGCTCCTCTATTTTCTATGTAATAAAGTCTTAAAAAATTATCTATTAATACAACAGAATCTTCATTAGCTAAGTAAGAAGCAGCTAAGAATTTTGTGAATTGGTCTATAATAATTAAAATAATGCTAAAAATAGCAACAAACATAAATATCTCCTCATTTGTTTAATCTCACGATTAATACAAAATTTCCCTTTTTGGTGTTTCCTTCTATATTAAAAATCTTAAATCTACCATAATGCCTAAGAGAAACCAAGTCACCTAGTTCTAATTCGAGATGAGATCTTGTCTCCTTTGCGAAGTTTACCTTAACAAGCTCAGATTTTATCATTTCCTTGACTTTTGCCTTGAAAGATTAAAAACTTTTGCAATTAGATTATCCAACCTAAAAGAAGATACAATTATCTTTTTATAATCGTACTCTTTCTTAGGCAGACCACTGGTATCATCTTCTCTCGAAAGTAATATATTATATCGTGATACCTTTGTAAGATTAATTTCTACAAAATTTGCAATTTCTCTTTTAACAAAAAAATAAGTGTATTTTTCTCCAATTAAAATATCACCTATTTTTCCTCTGTCTATACTAAGACCTAATATGGATCCCAGTATATCCCCATGTTTAATTTTATTATTAGTATCAAACTTAAATAGGACAAGATCATCATCTTCATTTTCATACATATAAGAGGGGTATATGTAGATAATGCTAGATTCGCTATCTTCATATCCCCCATCAACTTGATAAGAAATGTTGTCTTTAAACCTATTCAATATGGAAATAGATAAATTAATCTCGTGAGGATTTAGGAAATCTGTTGAAGTCGAAATGTGACTATTCATTACAGATTCCATTTTGTCGATTACCTTTCTAATAGAAATTTTCTCTTCTGGTCTGTTAATGTGATTAATTAAATCTATTCTATTTAAATTTACCAAGGGAACATTCCGTTGTTCTTAAGTTGTTCCTTTAATCCATCAATTTCAACATTATTTGGTGCAAGAATAAAAATATCCTTATTTACCTTTTGCATCTTGCCATCAAGTGCATAAAGAGCTCCACTAACAAAATCAAAGATTTGTCTTTTAACATCAACATCAAGTTGTTCAAAGTTAAGAACTACTGCTTTGAAGTCTCTTAGATCATCAACGATAAGAGGAGATTCATCATAAGATAGTGGTTCATGAACTGTGATTACCATGTTACTTGCTGATACTCTAGTTTTTGCTGCTGGCTTGTGGCTAGCTGGCTTAGGTGTATAAGCTGGTTCTACAGCTTCGCTTTCGCTAACCTCATTTTCAAACTCATCATCAAAATCTTCATACTCATATTCGTCTGCAAAACCAAAGATTTTCTTTAGTTTATCCATTGTTTTTTCTGCCATAATATCCTCCTAATTATAATTTCTATTTCCAAAAAGTTTAGAACCAACTCTAATCATGTTGGAGCCTTCTTCTATAGCCAATTTAAAATCATGACTCATCCCCATTGAAAGGTATTTCATTTCTACACCTTCATAACCCTTTGATGAAATTTCCTCAAACTTATTATTCATTTTCTCAAATAATTTTCTTAGCAAGAATTCATCTTCAGTGTTTGGCGCAATAGCCATAAGGCCTTTAATTTTTATATTTTTATATTCAAGAAGTTCATATATAAAGTCTTCTGTTTCATCGTACTTTATTCCAAACTTACTATCTTCATCTCCAATGTTAATTTGAACTAAGCAGTCCACAATGATGACATCTTTTTTTGCTCTTTTATCAATTTCTTTTGCCAGCTTAATCCTATCAAGAGATTGAATTAATTTAACTTTGTTATAAATATATTTTACTTTATTAGTCTGTAAATTTCCAATTAAATGAAAATTTAATTCATTATTTTTTAAAGATTCTTCTATTCTCTTATCTTCAATTTTAGAAACAAGTTCTTGTACTTTATTCTCGCCAAAATCTTTGACTCCAAGTTTGTTGAATTCATCAATCATTTCAACAGGGTGAGTCTTAGAAACAGCTATTAGCTTAACATCTCTATTAAAGTTAGACTTGTCTTTGGCTATTTCTATATCTTCATAAAGTTTTTTTAAATTATCTTTTAAATCCAACTTATCACCTCAGTTTAATATCCTTGATTCATCAACTGTCTTTGGATTAATTACTATTGCATCATTAACAGTCAAAGTTTTGTAGGATTTTTCCCCTATACTAAAGACAGATTGCTTATTACCCCTGTTAATAAATACTGTATCATTTGATTCGCTGACAATATCTACTGGCACAAACTTCACAAGTCCTTTAATTTCTTGAACATAAACTCCTGTAAGATCATTTCTTTCAATCAAAGTTGACTTTGGAATTTCAAAACCCTTGGTTTTATTTACAATTATTTTACCATCATGAACTCTGTTTGAGTACATGTTTTCAAAATATCTATCTAAACTAACTATAATAACTGCATGGTTTTCATCTTTATTTATTTTTTCCACCACACCATATATATCTTCTAGCTCAGGTATTTGAATTTTTACAGAATCACCAATATTGTAGTTGGCAATATTTGATGCATTTGAAATTGTACAAGCTACTTTCCAATTTAAATTGTTGATAATTTTAAAAAGTGGTTCTCCGTTTCTAACCCTTGTTTCCATTTCAAGATTCTTAAAGTTATAGTTTCTGTTTAAGTACTTATATGTAAACTTATCAAGGTCGCTGATATTAAAGTATTCTTCATTTCCATCAATTTTATATGATACAATGCCACTAAATTCTGATTTATAAGAAAAATTATATTTTGAAATCTCTTTTTCCAATTCTTCCTTTTTATAATTTAAAGCAGCATCAGACATTTCTAAATATTCTTTTAATTCGGCTGTGTTTATATTTTCACTAATTCCATTATCTGAAGAGTTTATATCATAATACACGCCAGCAAAATTTTTATCTTTTATTTGTTCTTGCAAATTTTTTGTAAAAGTTTTTGAGTTTTCTTTTTCTAGAGGTTCAACACCTTTTTTTATCTTAATAGCTGCATTTACCTTAGCTAAATCATCCTTTAAAGAAGATACATCACCCATTAGGTTTAGACTTGCAACTTCATATCCAGAGGGAACTTTTTGACCCTCGCTAGCATGGAAAACTACAACCCCATCCCCATTTGCATAGTAAGCTTTCTCTTCGAAAAGATTATATATTGTTGTGTCAATGTCTTTTTCAAAAGTGGTTAAAGTTGGAAAAATCGTTTTATAATCATTTACTCGATTTCCCCTTAATAACTTTCCAAAAACCATTAGCAAAAATAAAATAAGCAAAAGAGCAAAAACTCTTCTTTTTATATATTTATTTTTATTTTTAAAATTGCTCAAAAAACCACCTATTTACCAAAATATTATATCATAAAGTCTTATAATAAGATATTATTCAAAAAAGATTTGCTCTATTTCATCCTTATTTTCTCTAGTCATAAGCTCATACACTGCCTTATTTGGATCATATCCTTCATAAAGGACTTTATAAAGGGCATTTGTTATTGGCATTTCTATATTCTTTAATTTAGCAAGCTTATATGCAGATTTAACAGTTTTTACACCTTCGACAACCTGTCCAACCTCATTACAGGCTTCTTCCATAGACTTGCCTTCACCTATTAGGATACCTGCTCTTCTATTTCTAGAGTGCATACTGGTACAGGTAACAATTAAATCACCAATTCCAGATAAGCCATTAAAAGTATGTGGGTTTGCGCCCAATGAAATCCCAAGTTTACTCATTTCATAAATACCACGAGTCATAAGTGCTGCCTTTGAATTATCTCCATAAGCTAGACCATCATTCATTCCTGCTGCTAAGGCAATAATATTTTTCAAAGCTCCACCCATTTCAACACCTACAAGGTCTGGATTTGTATAAATCCTAAAAATTGGAGTGGAAAACTCGTGTTGTATAGTTTGTGCAACTTTTAGATTTTCAGAAGATGCAACAAGAGTTGTGGGTATATCCCTCCCTACTTCTTCAGCATGAGAAGGCCCCGAAAGAGCTACAAAAGGATTATCTTTTAATATTTCAGATGAAATTTCTGATATTCTATCTAAACTTTCTACTTCTATACCTTTAGAAAGATTAACTATAATAACATCTTTTGATATCTTGTCCTTAATGCTAGTTAAAACTTCTCTTATGCTTGAAGTTGGAACAGCAATTATAAATACATCAATATCTTCAAGTACACTATCCAGATTATTTGTTAGATTAATTTCTTTTTCAAACTTAGCTCCAGGAAGGTACTTTGTATTTTCTTTATTTTTCCTAATGTCTTCTATTACCTCTTTATTTCTAATATAGAAGTTTAATTCATGACCCTTATTGGACAAAAGTCTTGCTATTGCAGTTCCCCAACTTCCTCCACCACAAAGAGTAATCTTCATTTTTTCCCTCCTATTTTATTCTCATTTCCCGAGATAATTCTCTTAATATTGTCTTTATGTCTTATTATCCCAATAATAGCAACAATATCAATGATTAGTATATTGGAAATTGATAAATCAGACATAAAGGAATAGACGATAATAATCGAGATAAAAAAAAATATCGAACCTACTGAAACCATTTTTGTTAGTACAGTTCCCAAGACCCATACAATGTAGCATATTAAAGTCAATGGAAAATTAAATAAGGCTAGTGCCCCCAAAGTTGTGGCTACTCCCTTACCTCCTTTAAAATTCATATAAAAAGGAAAATCGTGGCCAAGAACTGCTCCAAATATCCCTAAGGGAAAAAATTCATTACCAAATAATTTTCTAATTATGATAGTCACCAAGGCTCCTTTTAAAAAATCTATAGCAAAGGTAAGGACACCTGCTTTCTTTCCAAGAACTCTCATTGCATTAGTAGTTCCTGCATTTCCAGAACCGTATTTTCTTATATCCTTATTTAAAAAAATATTTCCAATTATGTAAGAACCCGAAATTGTTCCTACAAAATAAGATATTAATAAAGTTAAGACATGGTTCATCTTTTTGGTCCCTTATCTGCTCTTGGGCTTACTCTGTTTTTTAACTCTAAAATTATTGGTGTTCCATCAAAAGAATAAGTATCTCTTATTTGATTTTCAATATACCTTAGGTACGAGAAATGGAATAGTTCTTTATCATTTACTGATAACAAGAATTTAGGTGGTCTAACACTAACTTGTGAACCATAATATAATTTTCCCCTCTTACCCTTGTCAGAAGGTGGTTGATTCATTAAAACAGCCTTGTTTAATATATCATTTAAGACACCAGTTTGAATTCTATGGTTGTAGTTGTTGTTAACAAGCTCTATCATATCTAAAAATTCATTTACTCTTTGTCCTGTTTTAGCAGATATAAAAACAATTGGAGCATAGGTTACAAATGGTAGCTCTTCTCTAATCTTCTTTTCGAAGTTTCTCATTGTCTTTGTTTCTTTTTCAAGTGCATCCCATTTATTTACAGCAATTATTATTGCCTTATTGTTGTCATGAGCATAGCCAACTATTTTAGAATCCTGTTCTGTTACTCCTTCTAGTGCATCAATCATAAGAACACATACATTTGATCTTTCAATAGCTGTTAAGGTCCTTATTACTGAGTAACGCTCAACACCAGGAACGATTTTCTTTTTCTTTCTTAATCCTGCCGTGTCTACAAATATATACTCATTTCCCTTGTACTTTATGAGAGAGTCAATTGAGTCACGTGTCGTCCCAGGAATGTTCGTTACAATAGACCTATTTTCTCCTGTTAAGTAGTTTAATAAAGAAGACTTTCCTACGTTTGGCTTGCCTATTAAGGTTACTCTTATGTTGTCATCTTCTTCGAGTTCATCAACTGGAGTAAGACCATCTACGGACTCATCTAAGAGATCTCCAACTCCTGTCCCCTGTTCTGCACTTATACCAATAGGTTCACCAAGACCTAATTCATAAAAGTCATATATATTATCTTTTGTTATCTTAGAATCATACTTGTTTACTGCGAGTACAACCTTAGTCTTTGTCTTTCTTAAAAAATTAGAAATTTCTCTATCTGTTGGATTAACACCTTCAGCACCGTCAACTACAAATATTACAACATCTGATGTTTCTAAGGCTATATCTATTTGCGCCTTAATGCTGGACATGAAAATATCTTCATCTTTAAGATCTAATCCACCAGTATCAACTAGTAAAAATTTATAATTAAGCCAAGTTGCAGGCTGATAAATTCTATCTCTAGTAACACCTGGGGTATCTTCAGTTATTGATACCTTCCTGCCAACTATTTTATTAAATAGTGTAGACTTGCCTACATTTGGTCTGCCAATTATTGAAATTATGGGCATTTCCATATAATCACCCCTATCTTAGTTATTATATCAAAGGAGATTATTTTATTCAATTTCCTAATTTCGTTGAGAATAAAAAAACTCCATAGTATAATGTTTTTGGTGATAAAATGGCTAAAGTCTTAAATAATATAAAAGATGCTAAGGACTTAATGAATTTATCTCTCTATACAGGAGCTCTTTTAATTCAAAATGGAGCAGAATCTTATAGGGCGGAAGATACAATTGAAAGAATTTGTAAATCTGTTTCAAATATTTCTAATGTATCAGCTTATGCTCTTCCATCTGCAATTTTTATTTCAATGGAATTTGAGGGAGAAACTCTTAGCAACTTTAGAAAAATTACAATTTCTGATACAAATTTATATAAAATTGATAGGGTAAATTCTTTTTCAAGAGAGTTCGTTTCTCATGATCTTTCAATAAAAGAGGCTTATGACAGACTTTTTGCAATTGATGGAACAGAAGAAAATCCTAAGAAAATTTATATTGGTGGTGGGATAGCAGCATCTTTCTTCTCAGTTTTATTTGGAGGAGATGTCAAAGACTTTGCCGCTAGTTTCTTTATTGGAATTCTAATATCTCTGGTTTTAGAAAAATTATCATATTTAAAACTTTCATTTTTTATAAATAATATTATTTGTGCCTTCATCACATCAATTCTTGCAATTATTTGTGTTCACTTTGGCCTTGGTTCAAATATAGATATGATTATAATTGGTGTAATAATGCTTTTAGTACCAGGTGTAGCTATAACAAACTCCGTTAGAGATATTATGAGTGGAGAGTTTATAACTGGAGCTATTACAATGATAAAAGCATTTTTTATAGCCCTAGCCATTGCCTTTGGAGTTGGTGTTGGACTTAAGATAATGAGGTTTATATTATGATTTTAAATAAAAGTATTGGACAATTTCTCTTAGCAACTCTTGCAACTTACGGCTTCACTATTTATTTTAAGCTCCCTAAAAAAGTTAGGCTAATTACGTCAGCTTTATCAGGATTTATATGGGTTGTATATGAACTCCTCTTTGCTTTTAGTGATAACTATATGATTTCTTATTTGTTGTCTTCATTGTTAATAGGAGTTTGTTCGGAGTCTTTTGCAGTTTGTTTTAAAAAACCTGCAACAGTCTTCACCCTTCCATGTCTTGTACCTTTAGTACCAGGAGCGGGGATGTACTACATCATGTATTACTTTATAGAATCTGATTATGTTGTCATGAGAGAGCATGTTATAAAAACAACATTGACAACTTCTGCTCTTGCTCTAGGAATAGTTTTGTCTCAAGGTATTGTAAGAATAATAAGAGAATTAATTAAGAATTATAAAAGCAATAGAATTAATAACAATTTAACACACGAATAGTTTTAATATAGTTTTATATAACACAAAAACCCTAGGTTACAAAACCTAGGGTTTAAATTATATTTTTTTAATTTTTCTTATCTTTCATTTAATTTTTTTACAAGCATTTCATTTGCAACTTTTGGATTTGCTTTTCCTCTTGATTTTTTCATTACTTGTCCAACCAAGAATCCGAGAGCTCTGTCTTTTCCTTCTTTGAAGTCAATAATTGATTGTTCATTTTCATCTAAAACTTCATCTACAATCTTTTCTATTGCAGATAGGTCTGTCATTTGTACAAGACCAAGTCTTTCAATTATTTCCTTTGCTCCATCTCCAGTTTCAAACATTTCTCTTAAAACTTTTTTACCAGCATTGTTGCTGATCTTTTCACTCTTAATTGCATTTAAAAGTTCAATAAACTCTTTGTTTTCAAAAGGTAGTTTAAATTCTTCGTCATCGGAAATTTCAACTCTTCTTAAAATTTCTGTTTGAATCCAGTTTGATAATAAAGTATAGTCTTTAAAATCTTTTGCAAGTTCTTCGAAAAACTTTGCGAGTTCTCTGGAAGAAGTTAATACTTGTGCATCTTCAAGTGTAATGTCATATTCCTTTACAAATCTTTCAATCATTTGCTCTGGAAGCTCTGGCATTTTATCTACTACTTCTTTTATTTCTTCATCTGTAATATGAACTATTGGAAGGTCACCTTCTGGTGCAAACCTGTAGTCATTTGCAGTGTACTTAACCCTCATTAAGATGGTTTCATTTTTGGCGTCGTCCCATCTTCTAGTAGTCTTGATTTCATCTTCATGATTTTCAAGAAGTTTTATGTGTCTTTCTACTTCAAAATCAATTGCCTTTTCAACACCCCTAAAGGAGTTAAGGTTTTTAACTTCTGTAATAGCAGTTTTTTCTCCTGTTTCCATGTCCTTGACATTTACGTTAACATCACATCTAAGGGATCCTTCTTCCATCTTACAATCTGATATATCCAAGAATCTAAGAGTTGACTTTAATTTTTCTAGAAAGTCACGAGCTTCTTTACCACTAGAAATATCTGGTTTAGTAACAATTTCTATTAGAGGAACACCACATCTGTTGTAATCCATTAGCGTTTCATTATCTTCTGTATGAAGACTTTTTGCTGTATCCTCTTCCATTTGAATTTGGAAAAGTCCAATCTTTTTCTTTCCATCTTCTGTGTCTATTTCAAGATAGCCATCAGTGCAGATTGGCTTGTCATTTTGGGTAATTTGGAAACCCTTTGTTAAGTCTGGATAAAAATAATTTTTTCTATCAAATTTGGATTTGTTATTTATCTTACAGTTAAAAGCAGTTCCTGCCATTATAGTATAATTAACAGCATTTCTATTTAGAACTGGCATCCCACCAGGAAGTGCCAAGCACACTGGACATACATTTGTGTTAGGTTCATCACCAAAGGAGTTTTTACATGAACAAAAGGCTTTTGTTTCTGTGGAAAGTTCTACGTGAATTTCCAATCCTACAATTGTTTTATATCTCATTTGTTTAAGCTCCTTTCAAATGCTAGGGACGCTTGAAGTAGGTCCTTGTCCTTAAATCTCTTACCTGTAAATTCAATACCAATTGATAGTCCATCTTGACCTGCTGGCATTGGTAGTGAAATTGAAGGAGAGCCCACCATATTAGCAGGAATTGTAAATAAGTCTGCTTGATATGCTTCAACTGGGCTTATATTATCATCAATTTTAAAAGGAAGAACTGGGAATGTTGGACAAATCATAAAATCGTAATCCTTAAACATCCTATCCATATCTCTTTTAATTAAACCTCTAACCTTTAGAGCCTTATAATAAAATTCTTCAGCATTATCCATAGATAGGATATTAGTACCTATCATAATCCTTCTCTTGACTTCGTCTCCAAAGCCTTCACTTCTTGAAGCACGGTACATTTCTTCTATCGTTTCAAATTTTTTATTTGTTCTGTGACCATATCTTATGGAATCAAAACGAGCCAAGTTCGATGCAATTTCTCCATTAACTAGAATGTTATAAGTTTCTATAGTGTGGTTTAGGGATTCAATGTCGTATTCATCAACTTGGGCACCATTGTCTCTTAAAATTTCAATTGCCTTTTCAAGTTCGCTTCTAACTCTCTCATTTAAATCCATTTCTAAATAAGTCTTAGGAATAGCAAACTTTTTACCTTCAAGATTTTTAATTGCATCATCTGAGAAATCGAAATCAAAATTTAATCCTGGATTTCCTACAGAAGTTGCATCTCTTTCATCCCTACCTTCTATTACATTAAACATTATTGTAAGGTCTCTAACATCATTTGCAATAACGCCAGGTTGATCAAAGGTGTTTGCCATTGAAGCCATACCAAACCTAGAAATGGAACCATAAGTTGGTTTCATACCAACAGTTTTACAAAAGCTTGAAGGTTGTCTAACAGATCCGCCAGTATCAGATCCAATAGATATAGCTGTCATATTAGCACTAACAGATGCAGCTGATCCACCTGATGATCCACCAGAAACTCTTGTAGTATCAAGTGGATTTTTTGTTACTCCAAAGTATGAAGTTCTAGTTGATGCTCCCATGGCAAATTCATCCAAGTTTACCTTGCCTAATATGACTCCATCATTTTCCTTTATTTTTTTAACTAGTGTGGCATCATAGGGTGAAATATAATTTTCGAGCATCCTAGAGCCGCAAGTCATCTTTAAATTTTTTACGGAGATATTGTCTTTAATAGAAATAGGAATCCCTGCAAGAGGAGACATATCTTCTCTGTTATGGAATTTTTCATCAACTTCCTTAGCTTTTTTTAAAGCCAATTCTTCTGTAACTGTTATATATGCATTAATTTCTTTATCTTTTTCTTTAATATTGTCTAGAAATTCTCTTGTAACTTCTTCACAAGAGAAATCTCTGTTTCTATATCCTTGAGCTATCTCCCAGGCCTTTAATTTGCTAAAAGTCATGAGTCCCTCCTATTCTACAAACTTTATAAGTTTAAAATAACCGTATTTTTTAGTAGCAGCATTTGCTAGTGCCTCTTCTTGAGAAAGAGACTCTCCAGTTTTGTCTTCACGAATATTGTTTTCTGTTCCATTAACTTGGAATACCATTTCAACACCATCAGTGTCAATTTCTTTTATTTTATTCACAAGCTCAATATTTTCATCAAAGCTTGGCGCAAATTTATCTAGCTCTTCATCAGTGAAATCTATTTGAGCAATATTTGCAATATGCCTTATATCTTCTTTATTCATTTAAACCTCCTACTAAATCTTCAAGTTCTTCCAAACTCAAAATTTTTATATCTAAGGATCTTGCTTTCTCATACTTGGATCCTGGGTTCTCTCCTACAACAACATAATCAGTTTTTTTACTTACTGATCCTGTCAATTTAGCACCTAAAGATATCAGTTTTTCTTCCAATTCTTTTCTAGGAATTTCTAATGTCCCTGTTAATACAAAAGTTTTTTTATCAAGAGGCTTAGGTCCCTTATTATCATCTTCACATATTGGATTTAAACCTAAGTCAAATAACTCATCCACTGCCCTAATGATTCTATCATCGTGGAAGAATTCTACAATTTCTTTTGCTGTAATGTTTCCAATGTCTCCTATAGAAACTAATTCTTCTTCCTTAGAATTTTTTAATTTATCAAATGATTTAAAATGATCAGCTAAGTCTCTAGCAGTTTTTATACCAACGTTAGGTATTCCTAGGGCATAGATAAAATTTGATAAATGTGGTTTTTTAGAGTTTTCAATTGCTTTTAGAAGATTATTAGTCCTCTTTTCTTTAAAACCTTCTATTTTAATTATATCTTCATATTTTAGCTTGTAAATATCAGGGATTTCTTTCAAGCCAATAGTAGCCATTAACTTTTCTATAGTTTTCTCGCTAAAACCTTCTATGTCCATTGCATCTCTTGATGCAAAATGTGTGAGCCTTGAAACTAATTGTGGAACACAAGATAAGGTGTTAGGGCAGAATATGTGGACACCATCTTGATAAAGATGAGACCCGCAATAAGGGCAAGTTTTTGGCTTTTCTATTTCACGTGTTTCGTTATCACTTGGAAGAGTTCCTAATATTTCTGGTATAACATCGTTAGACCTTCTTATTAAAACTCTCGAACCTATCTTAACCTTTTTCCTAAGTATGTCATCATAATTATTTAAGGTAGCTCTTTGTACTGTTACGCCACCAATATCAACTGGTTCAAGAATTGCTGAAGGAGTAACCTTAGCTGTCCTTCCAACATTCCACACTACATCAAGAAGAGTAGTTGAAATTTCTTCCGCTTCAAATTTATAAGCAACTGCCCAACGAGGAAACTTATTTGTATATCCAAGAGCTTTTCTAGTTTCTATGTCATTTACCTTTATAGTTACGCCATCAATTAAAACATCTAACTTATTTCTGTTTTCTCCAATTTCTTTTATTTTTTGTGCTATATCTGAGAATTTTTTGACTTTAAAGTTATATTTTGAAACTTTAAAATTATTTTCTCTTAAGAAATTTTTAATATCATCATCTGATTTAAATATATCTTCTTCGATATATCCAACATTATAAAAGAAAGCTGTTAAGTTTCTTTTTTTAGTAACCTTGGGATCCAAGTTTCTTAAGGCGCCTGCTGCTGCATTCCTAGCATTTTTTAATTTCTCATCATTTTCTTGGTTGTATTTCTCTAGTTCAGATAGAGGCATCAAGCCTTCTCCTTGAACTTCAATTTTCCCAGGATAAGAAATTCTTAAGGGAACAGAGTAAATTGTCTTTACTTGTTCTAGGATTTCTTCGCCAATTATCCCATTACCCCTAGTGGATGCCATAACAAGATTTTGATTTTCATATGTTAGGTTAATTGTAAGTCCATCAAACTTAAGCTCAACAATAAATTCTGGTTCTGGCAATTTATTTACATTGTTTTGATTATAGTCACTTACAAATTTTTCTATTCTATTAAACCATCCAAGAAGAGCTTCATCTCCCTGAGCCTTATCCATTGAGTAAAGCCTAGCAAGATGAGTATGTTTTTCAAATTTGCTAAGGACAGCGCCACCTACTCGAGTTGTAGGTGAATAAGGTAGAACTCTTCCACTTTCTTTCTCTAAGTTTACTAACTTGTCGTAAAGCTTGTCATACTCAGCATCAGAAAGAAGTGGATTGTCAAGAGTATAATAATGGTAATTTAATTTATCAATTTCCTTGATTAAATTTTCCATTTCTTTTATTTTATCCTTCATAAGTCACCAACTAATCAATTAATTTAATAGGAGCAACAGATAGCATAAGTCTCTTTAATCCCTTTTTGTCAAAGGAAATAACAACTTCATAATCTCCGTTTTTCTCTTTCTTTTGGACTACCATGCCTTTGCCAAATATTTTATGCTTAACTTTATCACCAACGCTTATGTTCTTATCAGTTGCTTGGTTAAGTCCCTTGCTAGCTTCAGTCTTTTTTTCTATTCCAAAGAATTTAGTTTTTCTATTAACCGAAGATTTGTTTCCTTCATTATAGTCGCGAATTTCTAAAAGTTCTCTACTCTTATCTTCAATAATTTCTATTGTTTCGCCCATTTCATGAATAAATCTACTTCTTTTTGCCGGAGTTAATTTGCCATACATGGATCTAGTCCTTGAGGATGAAATAAAAAGATTGTTGCAGGCTCTTGTGACTCCTACATAACAAAGTCTTCTCTCTTCTTCAACCTCATCTTCACTTTCAATAGATCTATTAGATGGGAAAAGTCCTTCTTCAAATCCAACTAAAAATACAGTGGAGAATTCCAAACCTTTTGCAGCGTGCATTGTCATAAGATTGACTCCACTTTCTTCGGAAGTCTTATCAACATCGGATAAAAGTGATAGGGTATTTAAATATTCGGCAAGTTCTACTCCTTCCCTATCGTATTCCATTATATTAGAGTGAAGTTCTTCAATATTTTCAAGTCTAGTCTTAGCTTCAATTGTATTTTGACTTTTTAAATCTTCTACATAACCACTTTCGTATAATACTTCTTCAAAAAGCTTTCCAATAGAAAGTTTTTCAGACCTATCTTTTAAAATCTTCAAGATGCTTCCGAAATCTCTAACATTTTTTCTTGCCCTGATGTTCAAATCCTCAAATTTGTCAATATTTGTCACAAGATCATAAAGGGAAATTCCATTTTTATCGGCATAGTCTAATAAGTCAGATAGAGATGTATCACCTATCCCTCGCTTTGGTCTGTTTATTATCCTAGATAAACTTACATTATCATCAGTATTATTTATAGCTCTCAGGTAAGCTAAGATATCCTTTACTTCCATCCTATCATAGAACTTTAGTCCACCTACAATCTTGTAGGGTATGCTCTCTCTAACTAGGGCCTCTTCAAAACCTCTTGACTGAGCATTGGTCCTATATAAGATAGCCATATCTTTAAATTCTTCACCCTTATAGTGAAGACCTATTATTTTATTTATAACTCCATATTCTTCCTCATTTGAGTGAGGAAACTCTCTATAAACAACTGGTTTACCTTCATTTCTTGAAGTCCAAAGACTTTTTTCAATCCTAGTCCTGTTATTTTCTATAACCTTGTTAGCTACTTCAAGAATTTTTTGAGTAGACCTATAATTCTGTTCTAGCTTTACAATCTTTGCACCAGGAAAATCTTTGTGGAAGTTTAAGATATTATTTATATCAGCGCCACGCCACTTATAAATAGATTGGTCGTTGTCTCCAACCACCGTTAGATTTGGTTCCTTTCCTGCAACCAGTTTAATAAATTCATATTGAATTTTATTAGTATCTTGGTATTCATCAACGAATATATATTCAAACTTATTCCTATAAAAATCTCTGACATCTTCATAGTCTCTTAAGATATCAACTGTCTTTATTAGGAGGTCATCAAAATCCAAAGCGTTATTGCTAACTAACTTTTTTTCATAAATTTCATAAATTTTACCAAGATTTTCTTTGAAAAAGTTAGTCTTATTTAAATCTATATATTCTTTTGGGCTTAATCCTTCACTTTTTATGTTTGAAATATCATTAACAAGGGATCTTGGTTTATAAATATCCCTGTCTAGTCCTAACTCTCCTATAGCTTCTTTTACAACAGTAATTTGGTCGTCTCTATCATAAATAGTAAAACTTGAACTATAACCAATTTTATCTATATTTTTCCTAAGTATTCTAACGCAAATTGAGTGAAAGGTTCCTATCCACATTGAGGAGATGTCTTCGTCGATTAATTTTGAAACTCTGTCTCTCATTTCATTAGCAGCCTTATTAGTAAAGGTAATTGCCAAAATTTTCCAAGATGGAACTTGTAACTCCTCAATTAAATATGCAATTTTAGAAGTTACCACCTTGGTCTTTCCACTTCCAGCTCCTGCTAAAATAAGCAAGGGACCTTTCGTTGCCAAAAGGGCTTCCTTTTGTTTATCATTTAATGTATTTATATCCATGACTTCTCCTTACTGCTAAATATTATATGTTTTTTTTCCCTTATTTTCAACTTTTTAAGATATCCCTTATGACTTGTGAAGCTAGTACCATACCGCAAACTGGTGGAACAAAAGAGATTGACCCCGGTGTTCTATCGCCAGTTTTTATCGGAAGTTCACTGGAACAAACCACCTTTAATTTTTTTATTCCCATCTCCTTCAATTTTTTCCTCATAATTCTTGCAAGGGGATCATTTTGTGTTTTTTCAATTTCCATAACTTGAAACTTTGTAGGATCTAATCTATTACCTGCACCCATTGCAGAAATTATTTTTATATTTCTATCATATGCTTCCCTAATAATCAAAAGCTTAGATGTAATCGTGTCAATTGCATCCACAACATAATCATAAGATTCAAAATCAATATCTCTAATATTTTCTTCACTTACAAATAAATCATATTTTTTTATTTTTAATTTTGGATTAATCTCAAGAAGTCTTTCTTCACAAGCATCAACTTTCCTCATACCCAAAGTTTTGGTTGTGGCAAAAACTTGTCTATTTATATTTGTTATCTCATATTCATCACCATCAACAAGGCCTATCTCTCCTATTCCTGCTCTTACTAGAGCTTCAGCACAGGATCCGCCAACTCCACCAAGACCAAATACAATAACAGCTTTATCATTTATTTTTTCGACATCTTCTTTAGAAATCATTCTCTCAGTTCTACTTAAAAATTCCACATTTCCTCCAATTTGAAAGGGCCGTCAAATGAACAGCCCCTTTAATCTTATTTTAATTTTATGTTTGTTAGACTATTTTCGCCTAGGATACCATAACCTTCAACGATGTCATTAATATTATGTTTTCTGAAAGTATTCACAGTTATAACTTGTCCTGGACCAAACCTATCAGAATCAGATTCAGTTACTTTAATCCTTATAAAATTAACATTTTTACTTTCTATTATTTCTATGACTTGACCCTTAAAGTTAATTGGTATGTTAGCTTCAGCAGCTTCTAAATCTCTATCATCAATAGTTTTATTGTTTAAATCTTTATTAACTAAGATAGAGTCTTTCTCATTTTTATTATTATCCTTGCTTACCGAATTATTTTCACTAGCTTTATTATCTTCAGGCTTAACTAATAAGTCTTCGACATTCACTTCTTTTTGTTTCCTTACCTTATCTAAGTTTTTATTAAAATACTCAAGGGACTTAGAAGTTAATACTGCAATTTCACTTCTTCTTATTGCAAGATTTCCGTTAAAATTACCTTCTGAACCTGTGCTAGTAAAAATGTTTGAATTAACAAGATTTGGAAGATACTCCATAGTTAGGGGATGAATTTTTTTCATATCCTTATACTTTAAGTTACTTCTATCTTGACTTTTTTCAATATTCAAAGCTCTTGCAAAATAAACTGCAATGGAATTTCTATTTGGATAAAGCTTATTATCTAAGAATCCTCTTTCACGAGCATTTGTTAATGTCTTTTCAGTGATTGTGCCGTGATATAAGTTAAAGCAAATTGCATCTTTTGCCCAGTCTATCACTCCATTAGCATTTGCCATTTCCATATATGCTTCTCTAGCTAATTTCATTTCATCATCAGAAGGATTTGAAAGAGTTTTTATAATTTGCATTGTTTCCAAAAAGCTAACAGGATTGTTTGGTCTAAAAGTTCCATCTTCATAACCATTTAAAATATTTTTGTTTGATAATTCTTCCACATACTTATAAGCCCACTCTGTTTTTCCACTATTCTTTACATCTGTAAAAGATTTAGCAAAAATACTTCCTGGTGCTAAGAGAATTGAAAGAACTAAACTTATTGCTATAATTTTCTTTTTCATCTAATCACTCCGCCCTAAATTATAGCATAAATTTTGGTAAAAAAATAGAAACCCATTTAGGTTTCTATTTTAAAAATCAACTATTAGAAGCTAGGTATTCCATTATTATTAGAAAAGTTGTTTCTACTATAATCGCTATTATAACGATTTGTGTTTAAAAAATACTTGTAATCTTTGAAATCTTTTTTATCAGTAGTTCTATCTGCATAGTTCAAATAAACTCTCGGATTTTCTATAAATTTATTATTTGAATCTGCAATAATTTCACCGTCATAATTTAAATAACCGTCAAAAGATACAACATCATATAAATCTAAATTTTGTCCAGTTTGGAAATAAATTACTTTCCCTGGTTCTATTTTCCTGTTATCTGATTGAATAACTCGTAATCCTATTTTAAAAACATTGTAATTATAACCAACGTCAACTTTACTTACAACTTGAAACATCCCACTAAATTGAAGACTAGAATCCATCAAAGTAATTGTTTCAACATCACCAAAACTATTTAATGATAAAAGAACGCTTTTTCCTCTTAAATAACTTTCTGTAACTTGAGTTTGCTTAATACCATTATAAGATTTTATTTCATAACGATCTGCAAGATAATACTTCCTTGTATACCCTTCAGTTGTACTTACATCAATAAATCTATTTGATCTTTTATTCGTAAATGATGATTCATCTCCACTATATCCTACAACAGTTCCTACAACATTTGCGTTAGCTTGATTATTTGATGCCAATCCCATAACAACTTTATAATTTACATAGAGTGTAATATTATCATTGATTGTTATTCTATCTAAATCTCTTGTAGAGTTTGTGATATAAAATTCATAATCCTTATTATCTTTTAATTTTATCTTCAAAGATGCTCTATCTTTATTAGATGTATCAACTGAAATAATTCTTCCACTAACATTTGCTTCTTTAGGGAATACTGTTATTTCTGTTATCTTGTTATCAGCATTTGTTTTAAATTCAACTAAGTCATCTACTGCAATGTCTTCTAATTTTAAATCTTTGCCATAGGCTTTTATTTTTACATTTTTATCTAAATCAAAAGTTTTTGTATCTTGTGTTGAAATTTTTGAAGTAGTTCTAAAGTTTATAGAGTCTGAGTTGTCTCTGTATCTAAGAGTTATTTGATTGTTGCCCTTAGAGTTTACATATCCAACCATGTCAAGCATTGCATTTGTAACTGTTATAGTCTTTGCAGTACCTTCTCTTTCACCAAACTTAGCCTTAACATATTCAATTTCAACTTCTTGTCCAGCCTTAATATCTTCAAGCTTGATGTCCTTATCTTTTAATTTATACTTTGTGTTGCTATCAATGTCAAAAGAATATTTCGAACCTTTAGTTTCGATTATAACAACATTAACATTGTTAAGCTTTGATGAAAGGATAACTGTACCCTTTAATTTTTCAGTTTTTGCTTCAATTTTATTTTTTTCTGCATAATCAAAAGAAGCCTTTGTAATTATTGCAGTTTCGGCACGAGTGATTGACCTTTCTCCCTCAAAGTTTCCATCAGAACCAGTTGAAGTAAATATTTTTGCATCAACAAGAGAAGATAAGTATCCCTTAAGCGTATCACTCATTTTGTCTTTATCATTGTGTTTTAATAGGTTTGTGTTTCCATTAGGACTAAGTTGTAATGCTCTTGCAAAGAAAATTGCTATGTCGCCTCTGCTTGGGTATTCTCTACCACTTATTTTAAAGAAGCCTCTTTCACTTGCCTTCTTTAAAGAGTTTTCATCTAGGTAACCTCTGTGAAGTGCTAAACATATTGCATCTTCTGCCCAAGAGTTTACACCCTTCTCTTTAGCAAGTTTAGAATATTTTTCTTTAGCAGTTTTTATCTCTTGATCACTTGGTCTTAAAATTTGTTTAATAAGTTGTAGAAGCTCTTCTAGAGAAACAGGTTCACCTGGTTTAAACTCTCCATCAGGGTGTCCACTAATAATATTGTTGTCACTTAATTTATCAATTGCATCGTAAGCCCAAGAATATTTATTATTTTTCTTTTTTACATCTTTGAACTCTTTTGCAAAAGTTGCACTTGGTGCTAGCATTAAAGCTGCAAGTCCAAGAGCAGCAGCTCTCTTTAAATTATTGGATTTCATAATAAAACCTCCATTTTCTTTCTACATCTTTTAATCATTATAACATAAATCTACTTTCATGAAGTTTATAATTTATTAAAAATCTATTAAATTACCTAGTGAAAGTCTTAATTACGTCAATAATTTGAATAAACTTGGCCTTTATTTGGTATAATTAAGCTAAGTGATACATACACTAACGCAAAAAAATTTTAAAGGAGTGATAAGATGCGATACTTGCCAGTGAGCTTAGATACTCTCGACAAAAAAATTCTAATTTTGGGAGGAGGTTATCTTGCCTATTCTGCTTTGAAGTCTGTTATTGATTCAGAAGCAGAAATATACATGATAGGAGATTCTTTTACAACAAATATTGTAAATATAGCAGAAAAGTCTGATGGCAAAATTAAATTAAAGGAACACGAAGTGGATAAAGACTTTATGTTTATGGGATATGATTATGTCTTAATAGCTACTGAAGACTTTGAGGTTAATGAAGCTATAGAAAAAAGAGCTTCTTCAAGAAAAATGCTTTATCAAAGGTTTGACATCTTGTCTAAGTCTTTGATGTCTATTAATAAGTCTATTGAACGAGGACCTTTAACTTTTTCTCTAAATTCTTCAAAAATTAACCCAACTATTACAGATATTATTTTTGAAGATTTAGAAAAATTTTCTGAAAACTATAGCATTGAAAAAATTAATATTCTAAATGAAATTAGATCAGAACTAGTTCGTAAAAATTCACAAAATATCGATGAAATTATTAGAAGACTGTATGAAAGTGAAACTATTAATCTTTCAACTTTCTTGGATAAGATGCCTGGATATAAGATTGAGGATTTAAAATCATCAGAAGATTTAATTGATTCAATTGAAAATGGCAAAGAAATTAAGACAGAAAAAGAATCTACGATGGAAGATGATCAGATTATAAAGAAAAATCTTGATGATGCGAAAAACAATTCAAGAGATAAGTATCTTGATAAGTCGAATTTAAATTTAGATTCTTTTAAAAATTTAGATAAGTTTGAAAAATAATTTTTTAAGAAAGGATGTATAAAATGATTGGTTATGTAGGAAGTATGCCTGGTAAAGTTTTTAACGAAAAAGAATTTACTTTAGTAAAAAAAGTTTTAGCCTCTGGAGAAACTATTGAGAAACACAACCACCCTGGCTTTACTGTACTTGTAACTATTGTGAAGGGTGAAATAAAAGTACTATTAAATGACGAAGAAGATAGAGAGTTTGAACCAGGCAAAGTTTTAAAATTTGATGGTGAAAATTACATTTCTATTGAGGCAGTTAAGTCTAGTGAATTTTTTGTTACTCTAATTAAGAAAAGTGAATAATATGAAAGTTCATTTATCCGATGATCTCCTAGAATATCTTAGAGTTAAAGGAGCTACTGTAATTACCGTAGATAAGATTACTAGTAAATCTTGTTGCGGAAGTGGTCTCCCATCTTCTGATGTATATCTAGGACAATCTAAAAGAAAAGATAAGAAGTATAATATTTATGACGTAAATAATGTCGAAGTATTCATTGACAAAGATCTTTTCTTTATTGATGATATATGTAACATTGAACTTCTAAACTTGCCTCTTACAAAAGGTCTTAAGGCAAACTTTTTAGATTATAAAAAACTAATTTAATATAAGAGTTAACATTAAAAGAACCTCATGATTAAATTCATGAGGTTCTTATTTTATTAGATTTAATGTTTTTACATTTGTCTAAGTTTTTTAAGAATTATTTTTTGTTCAACACTTGCAACAAGTCTTCTAGTGTAATCAACTGTATCAGGGTTAACTGACATAGAAGTTATACCACACTCAACAAGGAATTCTGCAAGTTCTGGATATTGACTTGGTCCTTGTCCACATATTGAGCATGTGATTCCCTTCTTGTTTGCTGCATCGATTATTGTCTTAAGTGCAATTTTAACTGCGTCATTTCTTTCATCAAAGTATCCCATGTTGTTAAGGATTCCAGAGTCTCTATCTGCTCCCATTACTAGTTGTGTTAGGTCGTTAGATCCAATTGAGAATCCATCAACTAATTCTGCAAATTCTTCAGCTTGAAGAACTACTGCAGGAACTTCTGCCATGATCCAAATTTTAAAGTTCTTTGATTGAACTAGACCTTCTTCAGCCATGATTCCCTTTACAACCTTAAGCTCTTGTGGAGTTCTAACAAATGGCAGCATAACAATTACGTTAGTAAGTCCGTACTCTTCTCTAACCTTTTTGATTGCTTGACACTCTAGTCTAAATCCCTTTTCGTATTCTGGAGAAATATATCTTGAAACACCTCTCCAACCAATCATTGGGTTTGCTTCAATTGGTTCTACTTCATCTCCACCCTTTAGGCCTCTAAATTCATTTGTTCTAAAGTCACTAGTTCTTACAACAAGATTCTTAGGATAAATTGCTTGAGCAACTTTAGAGATACCTTCAGCAAGTTTGTCTACCATTAGGTCGCCTTGACCAGTCTTTACAAGATACATTGGGTGAGCGCCAATCATGTTAGTGAAGATAAATTCTGTCCTCATTAGACCAATACCATCCATTGGTAGGTTTTTATATTTATCGATTAGTCCTGGTTCACCAAGATTCATATAAATCTTAGTAGCAGTTGTTGGGGCAAAGATGTTTCTAAGTTCGTCAATATTTCCAAGGCTTGCTCCTGAAGATTGACTTTCAGTTTTCTTTTCTTCTTTTTCTTTTAGGACTTCGCCTTCGTAAACAATACCTCTTACAGCGTCAACTGTAACAGTATCCCCTGTCTTAAGAGATTTTGTTGCATTTTTAGCACCAACTATACAAGGTATTTGTAATTCTCTTGATACAATTGCTGCGTGACATGTTCTTCCACCTTCGTCAGTAACAACACCAGCACACTTTCTCATAGCAGGTACCATGTCAGGGTTTGTCATTGCAGTTACAAGAACATCGCCTTCTTCAACAAGGTTGATTTCAGAAATATCCTTAATAAGTTTTACCTTGCCTCTTCCAATCCCCGGTGATGCTGGTAGACCTTTACATAGTGTAACTAATTTTTCTTCCTTCTTTTCTTCAAGAGTAGTTATAGGCCTTGATTGTAGGAAGTAAAATTCTTTTGTATCTGTATCAAATCCCCATTCAGTATCTTGTACTGAACCATAAAGCTTTTCTACCTTAAGTCCTCTTTCAATAAGAGTATCAAGTTCTTCTGGTGATAAAGCTTCTGCCTTTATAGCATCTTCTCCTAAAACATCTTTTACATTAACTGTTCTAGTTCCAACACCATTTTCGTTTTTAATTACCATGTATTCTTTTTCAGAAATATTTTTTTCAATAACTTTTTTTGTTTTTTTATCAATAATGTATTCGTCAGGAGTAACTATACCTGAAACAACAGCTTCTCCAAGTCCATAAGATGCGTTAATCATCATTTCATCTGTAGAGTTGTTAATAGGGTTTGCTGTGAACATAACACCAGACTTTTCTGAGTTAACCATTTTTTGAATTACAACAGAAAGAGCTACGTCAAAGTGATCATAGTTTTGTTTTTCTCTGTAATAAATTGCTCTAGATGTCCAAAGTGATGCAAAGCAATCTCTGATGTGGTTTAGAAGTTCTTCTTCCCCACTAATGTGTAAGTAAGTATCTTGTTGTCCTGCAAAGGATGCATCTGGGAGGTCTTCTGCAGTAGCAGATGATCTAACTGCAACTTCTGGGTCTTTAACACCAATGTTTTCAGAAAATTCTCTGTAAGCTCTTAGGATTTCTTCTTCAAGTTCAGGATCAAAGTCCTTTTCTTTAATCTTAGTTTGAATTTCCTTTGAAACATTTGTAAGGTCATCAACATTTTCAACGTCTACAGCTTCCATTAAAAATTTAACAACTTCATCAAGTTCTGCGTATTTAATAAATTTAGTGTAAGCTTCTGCTGTTACACAAAATCCTGGAGGCACTGGTAGACCAAAATTAGTTAACTCACCAAGGTTAGCTCCCTTTCCTCCGACAATTCCTACATCTTCTTTACCAATTTCATCAAACCATTTAATATAATTATACTTAGACATAACTCCTCCTTATTTTCTAAAAATATTATAACACATATATTATATATGTCATACTACTTTTTTAAAGATTTTCTAAGTTCATCAATAGACATTGTAGAAACATGGTCTCTAGGTATTTCTAATTTATCTACTAAGTGATAAATATCTTCCATACTTGGTGCTTCTATCTCAACATAGGGCTTTGGGTAAGTCTCCTTATCCCAAGTATCTATGTCAATTACAAATTTTTTATAGGAATATTTTTTTCTGTTTTTGTAGCCTGTGTGATAGATATCATATCCAAGGCACTTCAGAATATTAATAAGATCATCTACACTGGTGATCTCTGTAGTGTGCTCTATATTATCTCTAACTTTGAAGTCAGAAACATTTTCTTTAAAGGTAAAATATTTTTTCTCCCCATCAGATGATTCAGAAATTCTAATCCTCAAATAGCCCTTCTTTTTATAAATCTTGTGGGCTGTTGAATTAATAGTAATATTGGTTTGATTTTCTTCTTTTACAAATTTGCCACCAATTTTTTTTATTTTATCTTCAAATTCTTCTACATCTATATCAAGAAGCTTTACTTCAATCTCTCTTTCCATTAGTCCTCCTCAATTATCTTTAATTTAAAATCTAAAAAGTCACTGGCTACAAAGTGGTAATCAACACCCTCTAGGTCTCCTTCATATGAAAATTTATGTCCCTTTCCATGTAGATGCCCATAGACACATTTTTCAACCTTATAATCACTTAAAGTTTGTGAAAATTCATTGACTCCCAAGTCTTGGTTAAAGGGTGGATAGTGAATCATGGCAATAATTTTTTTATTTACGCATGAATCAAGAGAATTCTTTAATCTTTGAACTTCTCTCAAATAAATTTTTTCATCATTTTCAGAAAACTCAAAGGAATCTCTAGCTGCCCATCCCCTTGTGCCACATATTGAATAACCCTTGTATTCAAAAGAGTTGTTGTGAATGAAATTTATGGTCTTGTATCCAAGATTATTCATCTTATTTAATGAAGACCACCAATAGTCGTGGTTTCCCTTTGAAATTATTTTTATTCCTGGGAGCTCATCTATTCTCTTTAAATCATAAGCAGCTGTATCTAGTTTAAGAGCCCAAGAAATATCTCCTGGCAAAAGAACTAAGTCATCTTCTCTTACGACCTCTTTCCAGTTTTCAATTATTTTCTCTTCATGATTTTCCCAGTTGTCTCCAAAAATATTCATGGGTTTTTCTTGTGTGTAGTCGAAGTGAAGATCTCCAATTGCGAATATCATATACACCTCAAATTTTTATTAATTTATATATCATACTATATTTATCTAAAATTTCTTTTTCTCTGTTTGTGCTTGTAAAAATTAAGACTTGTTTATTGTCTTGTAGAATTTCAAGAGCTTCTTTAAGTCTAAAATCATCATAAGAGTCAAAATGGCTATCAAGCACTAAAGGTATTTCTTTGTCACTAATTATTTTTGATATAGATAGTCTAAAAGCTAGATAAATCTGGTCAATAGTACCCATGCTCAAACTATCTAATTCAATGTAGTCTTCTATGTCTCTATCATAAACCCTTATTCCAAAGCTGTCATCAATTAAAATTTCATTATATTTTCCAGAAGTCATATAATCCAAGTATTTTGAAATCTCTTTTCTTAGAAGGGGAAGATTATCTATTCTTCTTGCCTTAACAAAATCTTCAAATTTTTCAATTGATAATTCTAGCAATTCCTTTTTATATTCTAATTTTTTTAACTTTTCATTTAGCTCATAGGACTTTTCATCTAGAATTCTTAATTTTTCTAGGGAATCTTCAAGAGTTTTTAAGCTACCTTCTAAGTTTAAAATATTATTTTTTTCCTGATCTATTTTATCTTGTATTTCATCAATAGACTCTTCTTTGTAGAAGTCTCCACTAAGATTTTCTTTTTCAAGTTCTTTAATCCTATACTTGTATTCACTAACCCTGCTTGCGTCTCTCTTTTCATAAAATAGATTTTTCAATTCCTTAATATTTTCAACCTCATATTCTTGGAAAATATTTTGGAGTTCTTTCTCAAGATTAAATATATTTTTTTTAGTCTCTTCTATTTCTAGAGAATTTTTTTCTATCCATTCTCTATTGTATTCATTTTTAGAAATATTTTTTATATTTTCTTCACTTTTCGAATCAAAGATTTCACTGAGTTCTTTTTTATCTCTAGCATTATATTTGATTAAAATCTCGTCTATTTCTTTGTCAAATTTTTTCTTTATTAAAGTTTTTTCCTGAGATTTATATTTATAATCTTGATATTTATTTTTTAATCTATTTAATAAGTCTTTGTTTTCTCTAAATTTTACTATCCTAAAATAAGAATAAGTAAAAAATAAAAGAGATAGGATTGAAATAAAATATTTCTTAAAATAAAAAGAAATTAAAATTATTGCAAGTCCTCCAAGCATTGATGAAAGAAATTTTATAACATATTTAAAAACTTCCCTTTCTATATTTTTTATATCCCAAGAAATTATCTCTCTTTCTTTAGAATAATTATTTTCGTTTAAGGCTTGAATCTCTCTATTTATTTCTTTAAATCTTTTATAATCCTCTTCCAAATCAAGGTCAACATCAAAATTCTTTCTCTCAGCTGATAATAAATCATCAAGCTTACTTGAATACATACCAAGACTTCTATTTATTTCAATGGCATTTTCAAGATCAGAAAAATTATAATTCTCATCATTTTCTGATTCGCTTGCATAGCCTTGCTTTAGTTTATCTTTCAAGATTTCAAGTTCAAAGAGTTTTCGCCCCCTAAGCTTGTCTTCTAAATCTATTAACCTGTCTTTAGACTCCTTATACTTATCAATTGACTTCTTATAAGTTTCCTTAAGACTTAAAAAATTAACTTTATCTTTTGAAATATTTTCTAATTCTTCGTTAATTTTTCCAATTTCTGATGATTTTCTTTTTTTGCTTCCTAAATCATAAAGATCATCTTTCATTTTTTCTATGACCTTACTTAAATCAACATTTTCATCTTCGGAAACAGAAAAATTATTAATTCTATTTTGTAATTCACCACTGGCATCACTTTCAAACTGACTTAGTCTTTGACCTATAAAAAAAGTGGATTTATAAACTTTTCTATTTAAGTAGAAAAATAAAGCCCCTGGCTGTGGAATTCTTGAATAAATAAAATTTCTTTGGTCATTTGATAGATCATCGCCTATTTTAAGATTTAAAATTGAAATTTCGTCCTTATCAAAGTCTCTACTTATTCTAAAATCTTCTCCATCGTCATTTAAAATAAGGTAGCCCCTGTACAAATTTGAGTTCCAGGGTCTAGATTTTTCAAATAATTCGTCACGAACCTTTCTCGAAAGAGAGTCACGACTAAAACCATAAAAAATTCCATCTATAAAGCTTACGATTGTTGACTTACCCTCTTCATTTCTACCGTAGATTAAATTTATTCCTTCTTGGAGCTCAATTTTTTTATCTTCAAATTTTCCAAAATTTAAAAGTCCTAATTCTTTAATTATCATAGTATTGCTCCAAAATATATTTTTTTGAAAGTTCTCTTGCCTCTATTTCTTTAGGGCTAGAAGCAAAACTGTTTAAGAGTTCTATTAAATACTTGTCCTCTATCTCATATTCTTCAAAAGAATCAACTAAATCATTTTGAATTTCAAAATAAAAGGCTGACAAATTTTCTCTTAAGAAGTTTTCTAAGTCTTCCCTATGTCTTGTTTCTCCCTTGAGTCCTATCCTGTAAAGATTGTCTTCCTCAATTTGATCTTGAATTACGTTTAAGATTTCATTATATGTCATTTCTTTATTTAAACTTACTTCAAGATTAATGAATTCTCTTTTTGAAAAATTCTTAAATTCAATAGATTTTTTCTCATCATCTAAAAAAATTATTCCCTTCTTGCCTTGATCCTTAAAGGAAAGTGGAATTAGGGATCCTGCATAATAAGTATTATCAAAGACCTTGCCTCTCTTGTGGATGTGACCAAGGGCAACGTAATTAAACTTTTCAAGAAAATCCCTGCTCAATGGCAAGTATCTTTCATCTTTTAAGTCAGAATGAAAGAGTCCAATATTTATAAATTTTTCGTCTAATTTAATATCGTTTAAATTTATTTTAAATGAAAAAGAATCGTAAGAAATTCCATAAATCCTTGTATTTAATTCACTTAATTCATAATAATCGAGTTCATTTTTAAAAATATATAAATTCTCTGGCAAGTTTACCTTTAAAAATAAGTTGTCTTCAGAGAGGTAGTCGTGATTTCCAAAGGCTATAAAAACTTTGGCCTTAACTCTTTTTACCAAGTCTAAAAATCTATTTAAATCTCTTAAGTCAAAAAATTCTCTTTCAAATAAGTCTCCTGCAATTAAAATAATGTCAGCTTGAACTTCATTTGAAAATTCAAAAACTTCAAAGAGGGCACGCCAAGAATCCTCTAAAAGTTTATTTGAAACTTCTAGAGGTAGCCTTCCCTTATAAAATTTTTTTAAATGCAAATCACCAGTGTGAATTATTTTCATCTTATCACCAAAATAATTATATCACAGATTAAGACCAAAAAAGAGCATCCACATGGACGCTCTCTCATAAAGAATTTTATTAAATTATTAATTTTTGCAATGTTTTAAATTCATCTGTGCCCGCAATACCCGCAAGGTCAAACAAAATTGTTTCTGTGTTAGTAATTACTGCTCCCATTTCACGAAGAAGTTCCATTCCATTTTTAGAGTTTTCTTCACTTCTTGATCCCAATGCATCTGCTGCAACAAAAACTTCAAAGCCTGCTTCAAGTAGGGCCCTAACAGTTTGGAACACACAAATATGAGTTTCCATTCCACATAGGACAACTTGTTTTTTACCAAGACTGTCAAATTCTTTTTTTATTTCTTCGTCTCCATAGGAATTAAAAGTTAGCTTGCCAAATTCCTTCTTGTCCTTAAGAGGAGCCTTAACTTCTTCATTAGTGAAGCCTAGTCCCTTTGGATATTGAACGGTATAAATTGCTTCAGCACCAATAGTACTTGCTACTTTTGCCAATACAGTTGAATTTTTTACAATTTGATCCTTGTTATACATTGCCTTTAATAATTTGTCTTGAATGTCAATAAAGGTAAAGACAACATCTTCTCTGTTTAAGTGAAAGTTTTTCATTTTTCCTCCTGATTTATAAAATTTCTTCTACTTCAACACTATTCATTATTCTTTTAATAGGGCTCATTTCAATTTTATCTTTTTCTACAAAATTTTCCCACACTCCACAAGAGATTGCAAGCTTTATTGAAGTTATAAAATCATAATCCCTATCAAGGGCTATAGCGAGACCAGAAAGACATAGACTTGTGTCAAATTTTTCGGTTAAAATTTTATTTTCTAACTTTTCCTTATTTATATAGGCCCTATAATTTTTTTCTTCTGTAGAAATAATTGTTGCTCTTTTACTATTTACAAAGACAATTTTAGTTCCAGACTTTATAAATTTTTTGTTAAATTCAATTACTTCTCCTGTGTAGTTTATTTTCTTATCTTTCTCTATGTCATTTTTATCAAACATGAGGATGTAGGGATTTGTCTTTTCAATTTCATCAGGATTTCTTGGGTTTACAGCAACCTTAACATTGTTTTGGTAACAAATCTTTACGAGTTTTTCATAAATATCATCATCTAAACCCTTTAAATCAATTTTAGGAATAACAACTATCTTTTTATTGTAAAGAGACCTTTCAAAGGAGTTTAATATATCAGACCTGTCCTCCATAGTTATTCTGGGATCTTCCGTCCTATAAACTTTTTTAAAATCTTTTGATTTAATTAACACTTCCTCTACATTTTCATCCTTAAGTCCTGTATAGTTAACATCTATCCCCAGTTGACTCAATGATAATGCAATTTCTCTACCTCTCTTATTGCCTTTTAACATAAAAACTTCTGAGTCTATGCCAAGTTTTTTTGCAAAGAGAGACATATAAATTCCATGCCCGCTAGGATAAATCTTTGAGGACTCAATAATATCCTCTGATTCATCTTTCAGATTAAACTCTCTAACAATTTTTGGATTAAAGTCACAATAAAGAATCATTTTTTCACCTACTTGTATGAATTTTTTCCATTATCTCTTCTTTCATAATTTTTATTTTTTCTTCTGCTTCTTCCTTATTATCAGATACTACGTAAGCATATATTTTTAACTTTGGTTCAGTACCTGAAGGTCTTAGGGCAAACCATGTTTCATCGTCAAAATAAAATTTCAAAAGATCTTGTGGGTTTTCTTCATCCTTTATAAAGTCTTTTTTCTCCTTTAAGTCTCCGATTTTTTCAAAGGAATCAAGCTTTCTAAAACTTTCCATAATTGTTTTCATTGTAGCATTTCCATCTTTTCCTTGGAAATAAACTGAATCAAGATACTCTTCAAAATAACCATATTTTTTGTAGATTTCTTCAATATAATCTTTGATTTTAAGATTTCTCTTCTTTAGATATCCTGCCATCTCAGCAATTATCATAGAAGTTCCCACTGCATCCTTGTCTCTTATGTGTTTTCCAATTACATAACCAATGGATTCTTCATATCCGAAGATAAAGGTATGTTCTTTATTTTCATCCCAAATATTAGGCAAGTTGCAAATATTTTTAAATCCTGTTAAAGTCTCAAAAACTTCAACATCGTAGTTTTTGGCAATTTTTTTAATTAGGTCAGCACTTACCACTGTCTTGACAAAGGCTGGCTTTTCAATATTTTTTTGGATATTCATTTCAAGCAAAAAGTTTCCTAATATAAATCCCATTTGGTTGCCGCTTATTCTTAAAATCTCATCTCCCATTTCGAGAACAGCAACCCTATCAGAATCTGGATCTGTTGCAATGATTATATCTGCATCTTCTTTTTTTGCAAGTTCTATAGCCTTGTCGAAAGCTCTTATATCTTCAGGATTTGGATTGGATACATTCCTAAAGTCTCCATCAGGATTTTCTTGTTCAGAAACGACAAAAACATTATTAAAGCCTCTTCTTGCTAATACATTTCTAACATATTTATTACCACAACCACTTAGAGGGGTGTAAATAATTTTAATATCCTTATCAATATCATCTGTTAAGGATAGACTGAGAGTGTCTTTGTAAAAAGAATTTATTACATTTTCACCTAAGAATTTAATATTTTTATATTCCCCTAATTTTTTTAGACTATTGAAGTCAAAATCTAAAATATTTATATTTTTTGATTTTTCTTCAATTGCCTCTGCAATATCATTTAGGATTTGTGATCCCTTTTCCCAATATAGTTTAAATCCATTATAATTTTTAGGATTGTGGGATGCAGTAATCATTATTCCAGAAATTGTCTTTAAGTATCTTATAGAATAAGCTAGCAGTGGTGTTGGACAAATTCCTGGAAACAAATAAACTTTTATTCCCTTGTCTGCTAATATTTTTGCTGTCAGAATAGAAAATTCATAGGACCCATGTCTTATATCACGACCAATTACAACTCCCCTATTCTTTGCATCTTCTCCAAGATCATCTATTAAGTCAGCAAGGGCAATGGCAGTCTTACCTACAGTCAAATAATTCATCCTATTGGTTCCTGGTCCAAGAATTCCACGAAGACCAGCTGTACCAAATTTAAGATCCTTATAAAAACTATCTTCTATTTCTTCTTCATTATCTTTCATTTTTAATAGTTCTTTTTTTAAGTCTTGGCTTACTTTATCACTTCTAAGCCACTCTTCATAAATATCTCTATACATACTTACTCCTTTTTTATATCAGCAAATTCTCCACCAATTAGACTAACTAGTTCCTTGGGATTTAATTTTACTTGCATTCCAACTTTTCCACCACTGACATAGAAGAAATCAAAATCTTCTGCAGAGGAATCAACAAAAGTTTTAAATTCTTTTTTCATTCCAACTGGTGAGCAACCTCCATGAACATAACCAGTTAGTGGTAATAACTTTTTTTGTGGAATCATTTCAACTTTTTTTGAACCTGATACCTTCGCAGCCTTTTTTAAGTCGAGCTCTGATGATACAGGAACTACAAATACGAAATGTTCTCCTTCTTTGGCTTCTGTTACAAGAGTTTTAAAAACCCTGTGTTGATCTTCTCCTAATTTTTCTGCCACATCTACTCCACCTATTCCGTCTTTAGTAGAGTATTCAATTATTTCAAAATTTATATTTTCACTTTCGAGAATTCTCATTGCATTAGTTTTTTTCATAAAATCACCTTTTCATCTACTCTAATTTTACAACAAAATAATTTTTTCTTCATCTATTTAAAACTTTTTACTTGTCTTTAGCACAATTTTTTTCAATAAAAAAACTGGCTCATTGCCAGCTTAGTTTAAAAACCAATTTTTTTCAAATCTCTTAGAATTAATTTTGTTTTATCATCCTTATTAAATTTTACATTGTTAATAGATGAAACATTTCTAACTCCCATAAGTGAGTTAGATATGAATACCTCATCATAGGTATATATATCTTTAAAACTAATTACATCTTCTTTAACTTTATATGATTCTAAAATGTAGTCTCTCATAGTCCCCTTTAAAAGTCCTGAAGAAATAGTTGGAGTAAAAATTTCTCCATTCCTTACAAAGAATATATTTGCAAAGGAAGTTTCGCAAACTTCTTCTCTCTCATTTATAAAAAGAGCTGAGTCATATCCTCTATCTTGCGCCCACCTATGCTCCATAATATTTTCATAGTAGGAAAGGCTCTTGTGATAAATCACTTTAGAAGATGAATTTCTCCTAACATCAGAAAGAATTAAATTATAATTTTTATCATCATCTCTATAATTGTCAGATCTACTTGTCAATATAAAATTTTTATCAGATACAATTAGCTTTAAAGCAAAATTTTTTTCTTCAGAAGAATTTATATAAGCATAAATTTTTCCTTCATCAATATCTTTTTCAATTCCAAAGAATCTTAAAGATTTTTTTAGTCTACTTAAATGCTTATCGAGAAAAAGAGGCTTCCCGTCAACAACTTTTATAGTTTCAAAGACTCCTCTTCCAAAGGAATAACCATCATCAAATTCTATTCTCATTGAATTCCTCAAAATGTTTTACAATTCTTTCATAGATATCATATCCAATTGTTTGAGCTGCATCACTTTTCGCTTGGTCTGGGTTTGGATGAACTTCGATCATAAGGCCATCAAGTCCTAGAGCAAGGACTGCCCTAGCCATTGGTTCAATAAGTTCTCTTTTTCCAGTTCCATGACTAGGATCTACTATAACAGGATAACCAGTTTTTTCTTTTAACATGTAAGCTCCTGCCAGGTCAAGAGTGTTTCTCATTTCAGTTTCAAAGGTTCTGATTCCTCTTTCACAGAAAATTATATTCTCATTGCCTTCAACTTCAATATATTTTGCTGCCATTTCCCATTCTTTTAGAGTTGCAGAAAATCCTCTCTTTAAAATTACTGGCTTATTAGTCTTACCAATTTTTTTTAAGAGAGCATAGTTATACATATTCCTTGATCCAACTTGAAAAACATCTACGTAATCTTTAATTAATTCCACGTGATCTTCGCTTAGGACTTCAGTTACTACTGGTAGGTCAGCTTCCTTTGATGCCTCATTTAAATATTTTACAGCCTCAAAACCCAAACCTTGAAAATCAAAAGGAGATGTTCTAGGTTTGAAGGCCCCACCTCTTACTATGTCAACGCCAAATCTTTTTAGGTCTTTGGCTTCATCTATTATGTGGTCTCGTGATTCAATGGAACAAGGCCCTGCAATTAATATTGGCTTGCCATCTCCAAGATTTATATCTCTAATTTTTACAATTTTAGCTTTGCTTAAATTTTCTCTCATTTTAATTTTTGCTTCCCTCAATATCTATTTCATCAAAATTATTGTAATAAGATTGGAGTGCAAGAAGTGACCCCTTTGCCTTTAAGACAATTTCATCAAACTCTTCTTCTTCGTCTGATAAAAGAATGATGGCTCCCCCAACTCCTATAGTAGCCTTATCTTCTTCAATAAGAGCAGTCCTTATAACAATATTAAAATCCATTGTTGAATTATTTGATATATATCCAATTGTTCCTGAATAAACACCTCTAGGATAAGTTTCAAGTTCATCAATTATCTCCAAGGTCCTCTTCTTTGGTGCTCCAGTCATGGAACCACCTGGAAAAGTTTTTTCAAGAACTTCTATTATGTCAACATCTTCCTTAATTTTTCCAGATACTGTTGTTACAAGTTGATGTAGGGTCTTATAAGTCTCTACATCCATAAGTTTTGGAACTTCAACAGACCCAATCTCACAGAACTTGCCCAAGTCATTTCTAAGAAGGTCAACGATCATTAGGTTTTCTGACTTAGTCTTTTCTTCGCTTCTAAGTTCTTCGATTAACCTTTCATCTTCTTCCTTTGACTCTCCTCTTTTTATAGTACCCTTGATAGGCTTAGTTGATACAATTTTATCTTTATCTACTCTCAAGAATCTTTCCATTGATGAAGATGCTATTTTTAACTCATCAAGGGGCAAGAAGGCACTATATTGTCCAGGACTTTTATCCCTGAGCTCCATATAATACTTCTTTCCATCAATTTTGTCAAAGATATCAAGTCTATTTGTTAAACAAACTTCATAAGTTTCCCCTGCACGAATTAATTCTTTTATTTTTATAATATCTTCAGTATAAGTTTTTTTATCTTTTACAAATTTTAATTTTGGAAATTTTCTTTTTTCTTCTCTTTCTTTTTTTATTTCTAAATCTTCATCTAAAAATTTTTTTATATCTTCCTTCCAATTTAAATCATCGACGTAAGAAAGTAGATACAATTTCTTTTCTAAGTGATCGTAGACAAGCGATCTGTCACAATATTTTAAATAGGCATCTGGATGGGAATAAGAGTACTTATTTGAAACATTCTCTGTGTCTTTTTTTAACTCATATCCAAAGTATCCAATATAACCTAGCTGAAAGTCAAAGGGAAGAGTTTCATCATAATCCCATCTAGGTCTATTAACCTTTAAAAAATCAAAAATATTTTCTTCAAAGATTTCTTTTTCTTGTGAAGCTACAAAAGTTTTTTCTACTAACTTTTTATCAACATCATATTTAATAGTGTGTCCTCTTTTTTCACCTTGTAGACCAAAAATGGAGAATCTTGAAAGGCCTTCTTCTATCTTACTGCTATCAAGCCAAAGGGTCTTGTCATCATAAGCATAAAGTTTCTCATAAAGTTCACCTGTATCGAAATCTTTTTCAATTATTTCATAAGCAAGTTGGTTTTTATTATAAAAGTCTCTAGTAATATTTATAAAATTTTTAATTAATTCTTCTCCACATTCACTTGCGATAGATTCTGGATGAAATTGGAGACCATAAATAGGTTTGGTCTTATAAGAAATCCCCATTACTATGCCCTCAGGAGTCCTTGCATCAATTTCAATATCATCAAGTTCTTTGTCTTCACATGTTAGTGAATGATATCTAGTAACAACAAAATTATTTTTTATTCCCTTGAACAAACCATTGCCGTTGTGGTTAACAGAACTTTGCCTTCCATGCATTGGCTCTTCTGCCCTTACTACCTTCCCACCGTGGTAGTAATAGATTCCTTGGTGGCCAAGACAAACTCCTAAGATTGGTTTATCTAATTTTTCGATTATATCCTTGCAAACCCCAAAATCTTTTTCCTTGTCTGGACTGCCAGGACCCGGAGAAATAATTACATTGTCAAAATCTAAATTTAAAATTTCATCATAGGTCATCTCATCATTTTTAATTACTATGGGCTCAATTCCTGAAACCTTCCCAATTAATTGATAGAGGTTGTAAGTATAGGAATCGTAATTATCTATTATAAGTGATCTCATTCTTGCTCCTTTAAATAATTTTTTAAATAAATAATTGCCTCTTTATAACCAGATATTCCTAATCCTTCAAAGGACTTTATAGCATAGTCTCTGATAAAATTAACTTGTCTAAAGTCTTCCCTTTCTGAAACTTTTGAAATATGAACTTCAACTGTTGGTAGATTTACTGCCTTTAAGGCATCAAGTATTGCGACACTGGTGTGAGTATATGCAGCGGGGTTTATGACAATTCCATCAAACTTTTTATAGGCTTCTTGAATTTTATCAACTATAGCTCCCTCATGATTTGATTGGAAATGTTCAAGTTCAATATTTTCTTCATTAGCAGTTTTTTCTAAAATGTCTAAAAGTTTTTCATAGTTATCACTGCCATAAATATTTACTTCTCTTATTCCCAACATATTTATATTAGGTCCATTAATCACTAAAATCTTCATGTTTTTCTACTTCCTTAAGAATTAAATCTAAATTTTTAATTTTATCCTCTATAACATCTATTTTTATATGGGCTAAAGCTTCATAAATTTCTTTTCTTTCTTCGTAAAGTTTTTTAAGATTTTCTAAATTTTTTGAGAGTGGTCTACCAGATGTCTCTAGATTTTCTAAATCTCTATTAAGATATATAACTAAAGAGTTTTGTGAGATATAATCTCTATTTTCTTCTCTAAGAGGCGTTCCACCTCCACTTGCTATTACTATACCATTTCTCTTGCTAAAATCTTTTAATATTTTGCTTTCTAAATCTCTAAAATAAGCTTCGCCTTTTTCTTCAAAAATTTCTGGAATTGTTTTGCCTTCTTCTTTTACGATTAAGTCATCTGTATCATAAAAGTCTCTCTTAAGTTTTTCTGCAAGAATCTTACCCATACTTGTCTTTCCACATGATGGCATTCCAATTAAAAGGATATTTTCCATATCAAATTTTAATTTTTTATAAATCTTTATAATTAAAGATTCATCTAGTTTTTTATCTAGGAAAAGCTCACAGGCAAAGAAAGCTTGGGCAACTAACATCATAAGACCTGACATAGTTTTAATACTTAATTTTTCTGAATCAAGTATTAACTTAGTCTTTAGTGGATTATAAATTAAGTCTATAACTGTCTCTAGTTTGTTAAACTTAACTAAATCCACTTTACGCTCCATGTTGTTTGGATACATGCCAATAGGACTTGCATTGATTAATACTTCAAAGTCAGAAAATTTTTCTATAGATTCATAATTGTTTTCTGTGGACCTGCTTATTACTACGAATTCCTTGGCACCTTTGTCCATAAGAAGCTTTTGAAGCATCTTGCTAGCTCCACCTGATCCTAAAATTAATACTTTTTTATCTTTTAAATCAATACCATAAAAATCTAAACTGTAGTCAAATCCAAGGTAGTCTGTGTTATATCCAATAAGTCTTCCATTTCTATTTACTATGGTATTTACAGCTCCAATTTCCTTAGCAAGTTCATCTATCTCGTCAAGATATTTCATGGAAACTTCTTTATAAGGTATGGTTACATTTATCCCTTTGAACTTTTTTAAATTAAAAAATTCATCTAATTTATTATTTTTTATATCTCTTAAATTATAAGTGTAGTCTGCTAAAAGTTCATGAATTTCCTTAGATTTACTGTGAGATAGGCTTTCACCAATCAATCCATAAGTGAAGTTTTCATTTTTTATTTTTGCCGAAAGCTTTTTACTCTCTTTAAAAATTGAAGTATAGATAGGGTCAACAATATTTATAAATTCTCCATCTATTTTATTTTCTAATTTTTTTATTATTTCTCTTTCCCTATTTTTATCTTCTGTATTTAAATTATTATTTAGTTTGTAAAGACCCACATCTTTTATAATCTTCATTCTTTCTTCAAGAAGTCTTATTATTTCAGCATCAATTTTATCTAAGATTTCCCTATCTTCTTTTAGATTTCTCATCTTTCACCTTCCATCACTAGGTCGAGAAGAGTTATAGCCGTAATCATCTCTATTGCAACAAGAGCTCTTGGCACAATTGAAGGGTCATGTCTTCCTACAATTTCTAATTTTGTATTATTTTTTTCCTTTAGTGAAACAGTGTCCTGAATCTTAGCAATAGAACTTGTTGGCTTTACAGCAGTCCTAAATACAATTGGCATACCACTTGAAAGTCCACCAATTATTCCCCCATGATTGTTAGTACTAGTCTTTATTTTATTATTTTCATAATAATAGGAATCATTGTGAGTGCTTCCAAGCATTTTTGCGGCTTCAAAACCACTTCCAAATTCAATCCCCTTTATGCCAGGTACTGAAAAAACTGCATGAGAAATAACTGACTCTAAAGAATCAAAAAAGGGCTCCCCAATACCTACAGGCATATTTAACACAAAAGTTTCAACTATACCTCCAATGGAGTCTCCTTCTTCCTTTGCCTTTAAAATTTCAGCTTCCATTTTTTCTCTTGAAGAAGGATTTATAACAGGAAAAACCTGATCTTTAAAGTCATAAAAGTTCTCTTCTTTTATATCATCTAAATTTATTTCACAATCCTCTGCCAAACCTATGCTTTTAATTCTTGAGTAAATCTTTATTCCTCTTTTCATTAAAAGATCTTCAGCAATTGAACCCCCTATTACAAGAGGAGCTGTCATCCTTCCAGAAAACTGGCCTCCACCTCTTACATCATTGTAAGATGCAAATTTAACATAGGCTGGATAGTCTGCATGAGATGGTCTAGGCATATCTCTAAGATTGTCATAGTCCTTTGATCTCTGGTCCTTGTTTTTTATTATTGCACAAAGAGGTGCCCCACAAGTTATGTCGTTTACTTCTCCGCTGACAATTTCATAAGAGTCCTCTTCTTTTCTAGAAGTTGAAAATTCATTTCTCCCAGGTCTTCTTCTATTTAAGTTTTTTGCAATAAGATCCCTGCTAATTTTGTATCCAGCTTCAATTCCGTCAATGACAATGCCAATTTCTCTTGAGTGGGATTGACCAAATAATGTAACTTTGAAATTTTTACCAAAACTATAGGACATGATTTTCACCCCCTAGTGAAGTTAAGTCCTTGTAAAATTCTTTGTAGGATTTTTCTACACATTCGCTATCAATTATTTCTATAGGACCCTTGGCAAAGCCTGCAGCAATAGATGCAGACATGGCTATCCTATGATCATTAAAGGCATTTATCTTACATGAATTAAATTTACCAACTCCTCTAAAGGAAAAAGAATTTCCATCTAAAGAAACTTTTACTCCTAGATTTTCCAACATTTCAATAGTTGATTTTACCCTATCACTTTCTTTTAGTTTGAGCCTTTCGATGTTTATGACTTCTATTTCTTTTCCATAAAGACCACAAAGAACTGATAGGATTGGAATTGTGTCGGGAATATTTTTTGCATCTATAATAATTTTTTCTTTAGCGTCATTTCTCTTTATAAACTTATAGGAATTTTCTGAAATATTTTCAAGTCCAAGTTCATTAAAATACCTTAAGGCTTCCTTGTCTCCTTGGATTGATAATTTATTTAAACCTATAACTTCCACTCCAGCTCCTAAAAAGAATAGGGCGTTAGACCAATCCTTTTCAACAATATAATCTTGTCTTATAAATCTTCCTTTACTTGAGTAAATATTTTTATCTTCTAAGACTTTTACTCCAAATTTATCCATAATATCTATTGTCATATCAATATAGGGCCTTGATTCTGTCTCAGTTGTTAGTTTAATAGTGCAGTCTTGTCCTATTCCTCCAGCTGCCAATAAAAAACCAGTAACAAACTGTGAAGAAATGTTTCCTGGGAGTTCAAAATTATAATTTGTTAATTTCCCACTGATTAAAATTTTTTCTCCCTCTTCTTTTATATAAACTCCATGCTTTGGAAATAAGTCGAAGTAAACAGAGTTAGTTCTTGTTACTAGGCTTCCTCTTCTTATCACTTCAGCCTCAATTCCAAGTGCTCCTAGAATCGGCAATATAAATCTAAGGGTGCTTCCGCTTTCTCCTACATCAATAAACGCTTTTTGATTGTATTCTTGTGGAGCTTCAATGTGTATCTTACTTCCTTCTCTTGAAATTTTTACTCCTAAAGATTCTACCACATTTAGAGACGCTTCTATATCCTTGGACAAGTTGTCAATTTCTAAGATAGATTCACCTCTTGCCAAAGCGGCACAAAAGATTGCCCTATGAGCATAAGATTTTGAAGTTATACCTGAAATTTTTCCATCTAATTTTTTATTCTCAATGAGTCTATTAATTATTTTTTCCAAGTTCTATTATTTCCCTTAATTCATCAAAATCAATTTTTTTACTCATAACTTCTCCGATTTTTGTTGGAATAATTACGTTTATCCTGTTATTTTTTATCTTCTTGTCATGCTTTAGTACTTCTAAAATTTCATCTGTATCAAAGTCGTAAGATATTGGTAAATTATGATTCTCAAAAGCTTCGATTAGGTCTTTATAAAAGTCATCTTCTGCAAGACCCAATTTATAAGCAGCCCTTGCCATATATATAGTTCCTATTCCAATGCTTTCGCCATGGTTAAGTTGGTAGTTTGATAAGGACTCAATCCCATGACCTATTGTGTGGCCAAGATTTAATTTTTGTCTTTTGCCCTTATCTCTTTCGTCATCTCTAACAAAATCCAATTTTATGTTTAGGGACTTATAAATAATCATTTCATAGTCCAAGTCGTTTGCAGTTTTTAAATAATCAAAAAGTTCCCTATCCTTTAAGACAGAATACTTAAAAATTTCTGCCAGCCCATTATTTATATTTCTTTCATCAAGAGTCTCTAAAAAACTGTAATCAATATGCACATACTTTGGAAAATAAAAGGATCCAACTTGATTTTTTAAATTCATAAAATTTATTCCATTTTTTCCGCCAACAGAAGAGTCAATCATTGATAATAAAGTTGTTGGAACAGCAAGAAAATCAATTCCCCTAAGGTAGCTTGCTGCAACATAACCACCAAGGTCTCCAACTACTCCTCCTCCAAAGGCTATTATTGCATCGCCCCTGTTAAAATTATTTTCTACAAGAAACTTATTAATTTCCACAAAATTTTCAATAGATTTTGATTCTTCTCCTGGAGTAATTTTAAAAATAAAATATTCCAAGCCCTTCATTATACTTTTTATCCTGTCTTCGTATAAAGAAAAGACATTTTCGTCAGTAATTATTAAAAATTTTGATTCGCTTCTTCCCCTTAAAAAATCTTTTAATTTGTCGTCACTTTTATAATCAATATCTATTTTATAAGAGTTTTCTTTTACTAGTATTTCCATAAAACACCCCTAAGTATTCACTCCCTCTATCATAAATCATAGGCACCTATAAATAAAGATAAGAC